>OOAT01000011.1_pt1 | contig 230479 bp, 207 predicted proteins | sample 1671441 | NCBI WGS metagenome assembly OOAT01 (sample SAMN06348157, study PRJEB24527) | human gut metagenome | biome: human gut; feature: ankylosing spondylitis patient; material: feces | host: Homo sapiens | place: China | collected 2015-10 | reverse complement strand
GTGTAACCACAAGGTCTAAAATATATTTTTTCATGAAATAAAATTGGGTAAATTCATTTTCTATGCAAAGATACACGAATTTACCCAAATCTTATTCTGCTAACCGGCATTTTAGTGGATTCCCACCCTAATTTTCAGGCTTGAACGTTTCATAAGTCCCATTATCAAAGAATATTCTTATTTCAGTGATTTTTTTGGCAGGTATTTCCACATACTTAATTTCCTCACGCACAATCTCTTTAGGAGAATAAAGTGGTGTTTTAACCTCATTTTCCTTGCGATATTCCGGAGAAACTGGACGTTCGGGCGTAAATAATGAATTCTCATCAAACAAAGAAGGCGTATAATGAATGTTATTGTCTGAATCAACATCCGTTTCCATTTGTCCTTCACCATAGAGTAACCAGTCTAAACTGATATAGTCACACGCTTTGTGTATTTTCATGACGACTTCCAAGCTAGGATTATTCCTACCACTAAGAATATGGGAAAGAGAGGAAGGTGAAATTCCAATCTTCTCTGCAAATTGAGCTGCAGTCATATCTTCTTTCTGGATTATTTGAGCGATTCTTTCCTTCATTTACAAAAGTATAAGGCAAAATTTACAGATACAAAAGTAATTAATATAATTCATAAATGCAAATTTACAATATGGAAATGTATATCTTACAAAAGTAAAGTATGAGTATATTATTGGAAATAAATTAAGATTTACACACGTAAACCGCTCCTAAAAATACTATAATTATCACTTTATGCATGACTATATAAAATACTGATTATCTATAATATATACACAACAAAAATGATATATTTACAAATAAATATGATTATATAAGCAAATAAAATGCATACAAGTTATTAACCACTTTATCGACAAGATATAAAACACTGGTTTCAAGCATATTATCGTAATAAAATAAGAGATAAATAATTATTCATATACATTTATATATGTAATCTTCACTCTTGACTACTACCTTGTTTATATTTGTATTATTTACATTGTTAAATCTGCAAAGCTTATAATATCTCCTATATTAGGAAAGTTTACAGATGTAAGATTACAAAATTAAATTATAATTATTTCTAAAAGTGAATTTTCTCTGTTTTACGCTCCAGCTTGATCCTATGAATATTTTGTTTTCCTATTTTACAAGTATCAATGTATTTTTCATGGTAAAGACAAGAACTCCCCATCCAAGTTTTAGCCCATTTTCGCTTTATGGGATTCATAGATAATGAGAATCATAGAATGCACGATAAGAGGACAAAGTATGGATTCAAAATTTAAACTAACGTATGAATTTACAAAAAATAAATTGTCGCTGTTTACTTGCTTCATCTGCATTTTTTCCATTCTTCTTATTCATTTTACTCCGAAAAGGCTAAATACTGCCATTATTCATGTACAAACAGACATTCCCTTTAAAATACGCGATTCTAAGAAGGCGAAAAATGGTCTATCAATCTAGGAATAAGCAAGTTAATACTATTTTTCTCATCATCCATCTCTCATCATCTAGAAAAATAGAGAACAAAAACATAACTGTAGCATTAAATGAGGTAATAATAAAAGTATGAATGTAAAATATTATTCTCAATTGAGTCATCAACAGGATTTCTGCTAAGAGAAAGGATAAAAAGAATCCCGACACTTAAAAAAACAAAAGCATCGGGATAGCGGAATCTTGTTTGACCTCGTTAGTTAATGAAGAATTTTGTATACAAGTTCTCGCAGCAAATCTCCATCCTCCAAAGATGGATTACCCACTCCTTTTGATTTTGCATCACAGTAACGAATCTCACCAATAATTTGCATTACCTTTACTCCGCTATATTTTCTCATAGCAGCCATATAGTCTTTAGATTGCCATGGTGATTTAAGCCCCAGCTGATTGGCTATACCCTGCTCTGACTTATCAGGAGCATAATATGCAAGCATCAAATTAGAGAAGAGATTGAATAACACAGACAAGGTCATTTGCAAAGGATTTGTTTTGGGGTTCTCCTCAAAATATTTTATTATCTGATTAGCCTTGAAAACATCCTTTGCCACCAAAGCATTCCTAAGTTCAAAATTATTATAATCCTTACTTATGCCAATGTTACGTTCTATTTGTTCAGGAGTAATCCGCTTTTGCTCTCTTGGAAGCGTGATAATTAATTTTTCCAACTCTCCGGCCATACGGCTTAAATCTGCTCCAACAAATTCCGCCATCATTTCTGAAGCCTTAGGCTCTATTTCTACTGAACGACGTTTCAAGTAAGAAGATATAAAGCCAGGAAGCTGAGCATCCTTAATCTTTTTCGATTCGAAAAGGACACCTACTTTCTCTATTTCAGCTGCCAATTTTTTTCTTCTATCCAATGTACCATGTTTATGGCATAACACCAGAATTGTAGAATCCAAAGGTTTCTGGAGATAATAAGCAAGCTCTTCAATATTCTTTATATTCTGAGCTTCTTTTACTATTACAACTTGATATTTGGACATCATGGGATAACGCTTGGCTGCATTGATAACAGTCGCGATATCTGTATCAGCCCCATAGACAATAGTCTGATTGAATTCTTTTTCATTTTCATTTAACACCGTTTGTGCTATATACTCAGATATCCGATCTATATAATAAGATTCTTCACCCATTAGATAATAAACAGGCTTATAGATACGGTTTTTCAGTTCACGGGCTATTTCTTCGTATGTTGTTTCTTTTGCCATACACAGTAAAATTACCAGTCAAATTTTAAGTGCTTGACTGTTTTCTTTTCCTCAATAATCATTTGTAATGAAGCAATACCAATCTCCACATGCTCCTCTACATATTGCTGCGTTACAATACTGTCGCTTTTCTCCGTCTTCACCCCTTCAGGAATCATCGGCTGGTCGGATACCAGAAGTAATGCTCCAGTAGGAATATGATTGTAAAAACCGGTAGTAAACAGCGTAGCCGTTTCCATATCCACACACATGGCACGCGTTTTAAGGAGATACTTTTTAAACCCCTCATCATGCTCCCATATACGGCGGTTGGTAGTATATACCGTTCCGGTCCAATAATCGCGGGCATGGTCGCGGATAGCCGACGAGACGGCACGCTGCAACATAAATGCAGGTAACGCAGGTACCTCAGGCGGATAATAATCATTGGATGTTCCTTCTCCACGAATAGCTGCAATGGGCAGAATCAGATCTCCCAACTTATTTTTCCTATCTATGCCCCCACATTTACCTAAAAACAAACATGCTTTAGGCTGGATGGCCCCTAGCAAATCCATAATGATAGCAGCATTGGGACTTCCCATGCCAAAATTAATAATAGTGATTCCTTCCGCATGTGCCGAAGTCATATTGGCATCACGTCCTAGTACCGGCACATTAAATTTGTCGGCAAAAAGTTCCACATATTTATTGAAATTGGTCAGAAGGATGTATTCTCCGAAATCATTCAAGCTTCTTTTTGTGTAGCGGGGAAGCCAGTTTGCTACAATTTCCTCTTTTGTTTTCATAATCTTTTGTATTTTTGCATCGGTTATTACCGAGTTACACTTATGCAAATTTACTAAATGTTATCATTAAACTTACCATCCTACGAAATTAAAATCGCGGAGCGAAATGGAAAAAATGTTATTTTCGATATACTCCGCAAGAGATATGTCGCCCTTACTCCGGAAGAATGGGTAAGACAACATTTTGTTCATTACCTGACGGATTATAAAGGATATCCGAAGGGATTACTGGCCAACGAAATACAACTAGACTTAAACGGAACAAAAAAACGTTGTGATACTGTGCTCTACAACAAAGATCTAAGTGCCAAACTGATTGTGGAGTACAAAGCTCCACATATAGAAATCACACAAACAGTATTTGATCAGATAACCAGGTATAACATGGTTCTGAAAGTTGATTATCTGATTGTCAGCAACGGATTGAATCATTACTGCTGCCATATTGATTACAATACAAAAACATATCTTTTTCTACCAGAGATTCCCCACTATTCAGAACTGTAGATATATAAAAAACATTCTAAGCAACATCTCCTTACAAGATCTTGCTCAGAATGTGATGAAATTCTTTTTCCACAAAGAAAAAGATACTGCTTCAGGCGATATTATCTCTTGACAGTTTCCAAGTGCTGTTCAGCAATCACACCTGCCAATTCAGGGTCAATCATGATACGACCACAATATTCACATACGATAATTTTCTTACGCATACGGATATCAAGCTGTTTCTGGGGCGGAATCTTGTTAAAACAACCACCACATGCATCACGCTGAACATACACAATTCCCAATCCATTTCGAGAATTTTTACGGATACGTTTAAACGCCTGCAACAGACGCGGTTCGATAGTTGTTTCCAATACTTTTGCTTTCTCTCTCAGCTTTTCTTCTTCCTGCTTGGTTTCAGAAACAATTTCTTCCAATTCGGATTTCTTCGCTTCCAAGTCCTTCTTTCTTTCATCCAAGTCTTGATTACTGTGCTCTATCTCCTCGCTCTTTGCTTTTTCCGCTGCAATATATTCCTTTATGCGTTTCTCGCAAAGCTCGATTTCCAATGACTGGAATTCAATTTCCTTTGTCAACACATCATATTCGCGATTATTACGCACATTATCCTGCTGAGCTTTATATTTTTCAACAGAAGTCTTAGCTGTCTCAATTTCAATTTTCTTAGTCGCAATGTTTGATTTCAGTTCCTCGATATCAGCTTTAATTTTCTCGATACGAGTACTCAAACCGGCGACCTCATCTTCAAGGTCTTGAACTTCAAGAGGAAGTTCCCCTCTCAGGGTCTTAATCTTATCGATTTCAGACAACATGGTCTGCAACTGATACAAAGCCTTCAGCTTTTCTTCCACTGTTAATTCGCTCGGGTCTTTCTTTGCTTCTCTAGCCATAGTTTTTTCTTACAAATATTTAATAGGATTTGTATTTACCCGGGTTATCTGGACTTCCAGTTCCGGAAACATCTCCTGCATGATTGAATAAAATATTTCTTTTGTATACTGCTCACTCTCATAATGACCTACTTCAGCTACCAGAATATTATTCTCGTAATTGAAATAATCATGATATTTCACTTCACCCGTGATAAATACATCAGCATCGGCACTTACCGCTTTAGGCAATAAAAATGCTCCAGCACCACCGCATAACGCTACTTTCTGTATCAAACGACCAGATAAACGAGTATGTCGCAGACAGCCCACTTCGAACGTCTTCTTGATGCGTTTCAAGAAATCCAGTTCGGTTTCAGGTTCTTCCAATTCTCCGATCACCCCCGAACCTACTTGTGTCCAAGTATTTTTCAACGGATAAAAATCAAAAACCGGTTCTTCATAAGGATGTGTTGCCAATAATGCTTTTACCGCCATAGCCTTTTTAAAATCCGGAAGAATCGTTTCTATACGCACCTCGGACTCCTTATGCAATTCGCCTATTTCTCCACAGAACGGACTGGCTCCTTTCTGCGCACGGAAAGTCCCCTCACCTTCCAAATTATAGCTGCATGAATCATAATTACCTATGCAACCACAACCGGCTTCAAATAAAGCTTTTCTCACTCTATCAGCCTGTGCATCCGGCACAAAAGTTACAAGCTTCAATAAATATTCTTCTTTCGGGTCTAATATGCGTACATTTCTGAGACCTATCTTTTCAGCTATTTTATAATTGACACCTCCGGGTGCATTATCCAGATTGGTATGTGCCGAATAAATGACAATATCATTTTTAATGGCTTTCAAAACACACCGTTCAATGTAATCCCGACCAATAATAGATTTATAACCTTTAAATATAAGTGGATGATGTGATATAATCAGGTTGTATCCCAACATGACAGCTTCATCCACAACAGCTTCAGTAACGTCCAGACACAACAAAGCCCCTGTTGCTTCCGCTTCTGTCAGTCCAACTTGCAATCCGGCATTATCAAATCCGTCTTGCAAAGGCAGAGGCGCGAACCTTTCAAGGGCACTTACTATTTCCTTAATTTTCATTCGTTCGCGAAAATTTGATTGCAAAGATAATCAATCCATTTGAATTTAAAAAGCAACCAAGCTATTTTTTATACTTTCCCCACTTTATCATTTTATTTTTCAAAGCATAACGTTCGTCAACAACACGGTCTGTCGGAAAAAAAGTAAGATGAATACGCCATCCGCCCGAATGAAACGTAAATTTGCGAGCTAATATTCCTGTTTCTATCAAAGCTAGTTTATCAATGATAAATGCTTTAATATCTACAGGAAATTCCTCTCCTTCATACATTATATCCGCAGTGACAAAGAAACCGGGAGTTGATAATTCTGCTATATATTTCCAAATTTGCTCATTCATGTTTTTCTATTTTATTGAAAGAAATATATAATGTATACAAAGCAAGGAAAGACCCTACTTCCGTTTGGTATCCTTATGAACTCGTAACAACCGGCCATAACTGTCGAATGATTTCCGTGAAGCCAGAAAAATGGTCATCATTAGTGAAAGCATAGATGCCACCACAGTTATAACTACAATCATAATCTGATATTTGATAGCCACATGTGGCGAACTTCCTCCCAATATCTGCCCAATCATAGTTCCCGGCAATGCAACAAGCCCTGTTACTGCCATATTGGCAATGCCCGGACTGAACGCTTTAATAAGAGCCTGACGCACAAATGGAGCTATCGCCTCATTACGGGTAGCGCCATTCCCCAACAGAAAATAATAAAGTTGCTGTTCCCTACGCAATCCGGCATAGTAAGTATTTAATCCTATCACATTCACTCCCAACATATTCCCCATGATTATACCAAAAACCGGAATAAAATACTGGGCACTGAAGATGTTATCCAACTTTAATACAAAGCCAAGGAAATAAAGTCCGACAAGCACCACTGTTACAAAAAAACCGATAGAAATAGGAATCATCAAAATTCCGCGTTTTAACCGCGTACGCGTCAAAGCCGTTTCAGCAGCCACCCCAACCATGATGATCACCCACAAAAAATTAATAAACGGATTGTTCCATTCAAACAGAAAACGAAGATAAGCCCCAATCAAAAACAACTGTATAATCATACGTACTGTGCCTATCAGAACCGGTTTAAGCAAGCCCGTCTTGAAACGCCATAAAAAATAAACCGGAATAAGCATCAGCAGCAATCCTACTCCCAAACTGCCATAGTCTATATCAATTGTTCCCATCAGTCAGATTATAAAGTAAATACCTTGTCGCATCCGGCAGCAAACTGTTTGTCATGCGAAACAGACAATATAGTCATTCCTTTACTGCATAAGGATTTAAAGAAGTTAATCACCCGTAAACACGATTCCGGATCAAGTGCCGAAGTCGGTTCGTCCACTACCAGTAAAGGTTTGTCAAGCAAGGCTGTCACTGCCAACATGATACGCTGACGCTGACCACCCGACACTTCATTTACCCGTTTATCATAAAGTTTCTCTTCCAATCCTAATGATACGAAATAATCCATCAGCCGCTCTTTGCAGAATCCCGCCTCACGATTTGCCTTCAGTTCAAAAGGCATCCGCACCATTTCACTGACCCATTCCGAAGGAAGAGCCAACTCCTGGGGAATCCATGCTATTTTCTTTCGGATATGATCCGCCGTCTTAGGTGCCAGCAGTGTGCCGTCCACCCTTATTGTCCCTTCACTTAAAGGAACAAAGCCCAAAACAGCTTTCAGCAATGAAGATTTTCCACTGCCGGAACCACCACAAATGCATACACTTTCTCCGTAATGAACTTGCAGGTCAAGTCCTCTGAAAAGAGTCAGATTACCAAAACTTATAGATATATTTTCTATATTAATCATCACATTAAAACAAAAAGAGTCGGGAGCATTCACTGCTGCCGACTCCACATAATGTATTAAAAATAAAATAAATGTGTCGAAGTTTAATATGCTCTCGCAAAGAGAACACGGCGAGCAGATGGTTTTCCGGTTACCATACACTTGCCCGGAGTCAGGCTCTCTTCATCAGCATCAAAAGGAAGACAACGAATTGTTGCCTTGGTATCCTCTTTAATCCGGTCTTCCGTTTCCGGGGTTCCATCCCAATGAGCCAGAATAAAGCCACCTTTCTCTATCTGTTCCTTGAAATCATCGTATGAATCCACTTTCACGATATGTTCGTTACGATAGTTCAATGCCTTCTGATAAATATTGTTCTGAATATCCTCCAACAATTGTTGTACATATTCTTCGATTCCGTCGCAAGAACGAGTTTCTTTTTCCAATGTATCACGACGCATCACTTCCATTGTATTGTTTTCAAGATCACGGCCACCCATTACCAAGCGAACAGGCACACCTTTCAGTTCGTAATCTGCAAACTTGAATCCCGGACGCTTATTGTCTGCATTATCATATTTCACAGAAATACCCATTGCTTTCAACTTGTTGACAATGCCTTCTACTTTTGCATCAATCTTCTTCAGCATTTCATCATTCTTATAAATAGGAACGATAACTACCTGAATAGGAGCCAAATGTGGTGGCAACACCAATCCGTTATCATCAGAGTGAGTCATTATCAATGCACCCATCAAACGGGTAGATACTCCCCATGAAGTAGCCCAAACATAATCCAGCTTATTGTTTTTGTCAACAAACTGTACATTGAACGCTTTCGCAAAATTCTGTCCCAAGAAGTGAGAAGTACCACATTGCAATGCCTTTCCATCCTGCATCAAACCTTCGATGGTGTAAGTATCCAACGCACCCGCGAAACGTTCATTAGCCGATTTTACCCCTTTGATTACCGGGACAGCCATATACTTCTCGGCGAAGTCACCATACACATGCAACATTTTCTGTGCTTCCGCTTCTGCTTCCTCGCGGGTCGCATGAGCCGTATGACCTTCCTGCCACAAGAACTCCGCAGTACGCAGGAACAAACGGGTACGCATCTCCCACCGCATAACATTTGCCCATTGGTTGCACAAGATAGGCAGGTCACGATAGGAATTAATCCAGTTCTTATATGTACTCCAAATGATTGTTTCAGATGTAGGGCGGATAATCAATTCTTCTTCCAGTTTGGCAGCCGGATCTACGATAACACCCGAACCGTCCTCTGCATTCTTCAGACGATAGTGAGTAACTACAGCACACTCTTTGGCAAATCCTTCTACGTGCTCAGCTTCACGGCTAAGGTAAGATTTCGGGATAAGCAACGGGAAATAGGCATTTACGTGACCGGTTTCCTTAAACATATCGTCCAACTGACGCTGCATTTTCTCCCAAATGGCGTATCCGTAAGGCTTGATAACCATACATCCACGCACAGGTGATTGTTCAGCCAAATCGGCCTTCACCACCAAGTCATTATACCACTGAGAATAATTCTCGCTTCTTTTGGTAAGTTCTTTCAATTCTACTGCCATGCTATATCGTTATTTTTGTTTTTCCTTTTTAAGAGTTTGCAAAATTAGTAAAAAAGCATGGGAAAGTACTAATGATTTAGCAAAAATATAGAGTCGAAAAATATAAAAATAACTTATTGATAACGATAATACCACCAATAGGTATCACCATATTCCCGCCGCATACGGTTTTTCTCTTCCACTGGTGATGAAAATTCCTTCTGACGGTTAAGAAACTCATCCAAACGCCGCACCATCAGCGTGTCTTTAACTTCTCTTCCATATCCAGGATGAGTCCGTTTATAAAGCACCAATGCCTCACGATAATAACGCGGCAATGTATCTTGCTCGAAACAATACATATCAACCGCCGATACAAATTTATCCAATTTCTTATCCAGCAGCAATGCACTCATATAATAATTCAAAGCGGTATGTCTACCTATTTCATCACGACAGATACGGGCCAAAAAGTCTACTGTCTCTTCTGCAACATGTGGTCTTACACCAAGATGAGCATACAAGCTATCGGCATTCAAGCGCAAAGTTTCCTGAGAATGAGGCGCAAACAAAAGCCCTTCCGCACCATAATATTGAGGGTATTCAAACAAATGCTCCCCCATGGTACCTTCCAAAGACATAGCATAGGCTCTAAGCACTGTCAATGTACGGGTTGTTTCCAAAGACTTTGCTCCTATCATCCGTGCAGCTTCATAATGATGATTACGGATAGCCTGCTCCACAGCCAGTTCATGATGAAAATTCACATTCGTATTTCCTATACCTACCGTCATCAGGCATAAAAGTGTCAAAATTGCTAAGTTAGAGTTTATTAAGCCCAATATAGAATCCTCTTGATTCAACCAGGAACGAAACACACGCCGTAAAGTATAGACAACACCTATATATATAAGCAAAAGCAACGGCAGCAGCCAAAACCATTTATCCTCTATGTTTCCTCCGTGGAAAATAGTCCGGTCCACATCCGTCAGCACTCCCAGCAACAGACAAGACGGGAAATAAGAAAGTGTTCGCACAGGGCCTTTTAATCCCATCAATCCATTGATTCCCCAACGGAATACCAATAAAACCACTGTAATGATGATAGCTCCTGCCAACGGAGAATAATGTGTCTTTCCTTGTGACAATGAATAATGCAATGCACCTACGACATCTTTCTGAAGCACAAAAAGATAGACAATACTAAAAATAGAGAAAAGAAGACCGCACGCAACCGTGAGGATGCGGGCGGCTCTTTTATAGGATAAGCTGTTGTTGCTGCTCATAAATTACTCTTTCACTTTTTTCAATACCACAGCCGAACGGGCAGGCAGATACAGTTTCAGCCATTCCTTTTTATCCTTCTTATAAAGAGGGTCGAAATTAGTGAAATGACGTATACTGTCATCAGCCAGACCATTGCCTCCGAAAGCTGTCGCATCCGTATTCAGTACCACATCATACGCCCCGACAGGCACTAGGAAACCATAGTCTGTAAATGACTTGGTAGGATTGAAATTAAATACAAAAATCAAATTCTTACGCCGGTAAGCCAACACTTGGTCACCATCGTTATGCCATACCTCAATCACTGGAGTATCCTGAATATTTTTCACACTTTCAATGAGGTGGACCATAGCTGAATCAAAATCGCCCAAGTAATGGTAACACAGGTTCTTATTATCAAAAAGTCCCCACTGACGACGGGCATATTTATGCGACCATCCGTTACCTTCACGTGGAAAATCAATCCATTCGGGATGCCCGAATTCATTACCCATAAAGTTCAAATATCCTCCATTGATGGTAGAGGCAGTAAGCAAACGAATCATCTTATGCAATGCGATGCCACGATGCACTGTATAATTTTCATCCCCTTTCTGGAAATGCCAATACATATCAGCATCTATCAGACGGAAAATAATAGTCTTATCGCCCACCAATGCCTGGTCATGGCTTTCGGCATACGAAATAGTCTTCTCGTCCTTACGTCTGTTGGTCACTTCCCAGAACATGCTGCTCGGTTTCCAGTCTTCATCAATCTTCTCCTTGATTGTTTTAATCCAATAATCCGGAATATTCATGGCCATACGGTAATCAAACCCATATCCACCATTTTGAATCGGTGCTGCCAACCCGGGCATACCCGAAACTTCTTCCGCAATGGTAATCGCTTTGGAATTTACCTGATGAATCAACTTGTTGGCCAATGTCAAATAACAAATCGCATTATCATCCTGATTCCCGTTAAAGTAATCCCCATAATTACAGAAAGCCTCTCCCAAGCCGTGGCTATAATACAACATAGATGTCACACCGTCAAAACGAAAACCGTCAAAACGGAACTCATCCATCCAATACTTACAATTGGACAGCAAGAAATGAATCACTTCATTCTTACCATAATCAAAGCATAAGGAATCCCATGCCGGATGTTCACGCCGGCCGCCCGGATAGAAGTATTGATTAGGATCACCGGCAAAATTGCCAAGTCCCTCCACTTCATTCTTCACGGCATGAGAGTGAACAATATCCATAATGACGGCAATTCCCATTCTATGCGCCGTATCAATCAATTCCTTCAATTCATCCGGTGTACCGAAACGGGATGACGGAGCGAAAAAGCTGGAAACATGATACCCGAAACTCCCATAATAAGGATGCTCCTGAATAGCCATAATCTGAATACAATTATATCCGGCTTCCGCTATACGCGGCAATATTTTCTCACGGAACTCATTATAAGTGCCTACCCTTTCTTCTTCCTGAGCCATACCGATATGACATTCATAAATCATCAAAGGATCAGTCTTTGCACGGAACACCTTCTTTCTAAACCGGTAAGGATTCTCTGGCTCCCAAACCTGTGCGCTGAATATCTTTGTCTGATCATCCTGTACCACACGGTTAGCCCATGCTGGTATACGTTCTCCTTCACCGCCATTCCAACGGACTTTCAGTTTATACAAATCACCATGCTTTATAGCACCGCTTTGTAATTCCACCTCCCATACGCCAGGAGAGTTCTTTACATGGTACATCCTATAATCGCCATGCTCTTTCCAGTCGTTGAAATCTCCGATAAGATAAATTTCCTTCGCATTCGGAGCCCATTCACGGAACACCCACCCTCTTCTGGTACGATGCAAGCCGAAATATAAATATCCGGTGGCAAAGTCCGACAAAGTTCCTTTGCCTCCGGTCAGTTCCAATTCTTTGTCTAATGCATGCTGATGGCGTCCTTCAATCGCTGCCGAATACGGTTCCAGCCAAGGATCACTTTCTATTATGCCTAATTTAGGAGTGGTATTTTCCATAATATGATTACTTGTTAGTTATTCTCTTTCAAACCAAAACTTTAACGATCACTTTTTTCACGCCGTCAGGAGACACTCCCGGAGCATGAGCATCCTGTGGAAAAAAGATGGCAAACATTCCCGGCTTTACAGGAATATAGCTTTCGGCAAGTCCCGGATAGAACGAGATATCCTTATCTGCATCATAGTCTGCTTCGGGAAGATCTTCACGGGCTGTATAACCCATCACTTCCACCCCTGACAGAGGAATCTGTATATCAATAAACTGATTATGAGTTTCTAATTTTGCTTCTTCTTTAGTTTTAGGCTTGGTCTGAGAAAAGTTTACTACCAGATCATCACCCTGTAATTTTACTTTTCCTAATTCCTGAGCGTTCAAGTCTGTAGCCTTCAGATATTCCATTGCTTTAGCGAACAAAGGATTCAATGAAGCGTACTTTTCTAAGTTTTCTAATCTGTCTACTACCATAATTATTTCATTTTAATGGTTAAAATATTGCTTTTATCATTCAAAGTCGTCTATTGTGAAATTTGTAAAATCAGCAAAACGCTTCAGTTGCTTGAAAACATCCTCTACTTTGTCCAACAGGTCAGGGGCAAGGAAAAACGCATCAGGCACCATATAAGCACAGGTATAATCCTTACATTTTAAATAATCAATATATTCAAAATCTTTCGGAAATCCTTTAGGAGCCGTTTTTAAGTGATTTTCTCCGATAACAGGAAAGTATTGCTTGAACGCAGGATCTTCCACAATTTCTCTGTATTCATCTATGTTGTCATAAATGGACTGGCGGACAGCTTTCAGCACTTTAGATTCCAGACACCAGCTTCCACCAGCAAGCATACAGTTATCATGCTCTATATGAACATAATATCCACAATGTTCTGATTTCTTTCCACGGGCGTTGATATAGCCGCCCAAGTGTATTTTATAAGGAGTCTTATCACTAGAAAAACGCGTGTCACGATAAATTCGGTATGTACAGTCCTTAGCTTGAATACCGACAATACTTTCGTCAAACAACGAAATACGGGCGATGATTGCTGTCAGTAATTCCTCAAACTCTTTTTGAGCTTTCAGATATTCATCCTTATGCTCCTGAAACCACTCCCGATTATTGTTTGTGGCCAGGTTTTTTAAAAATTGAAAGATAACAGATACATCCATGTTACATTATGTTCATGTGTTCACTTGACAAACTTACAAAATATATTTGTAACGAACTAGAAAAAAGCGAAGTATTTATTTTTTTCCCAAGACCTTGAGAAACCCATCATGCAGCTTTCCATTGGTAGCCAACACTTCATGACCGGAATAGAAATCTCCCCCTCCGCTGTAATCTGTCACTTTTCCACCGGCATTCATCAAGATTATCGAACCGGCCGCAATATCCCACGGTCCCAGCAGTCCTTCTATACGGGCTTCAAAGCGACCGGCAGCTACATAGCAAAGTTCTGCCGCAGCTGCTCCTTGCAGGCGCATACCTCCCACATTTCCATACAACTCGTGCACAATATGCTCCGCCAATGGCTTATACTTTTGCGAATCGTATGGAAAGCCTAACGCCACAAACGCTTCGTCCATATCAGAAACATCTGATACATGTATTTCTTTGTTGTTCAGATAAGAAGGCGCTCCTTTATAAGTCCAGTAAAGTTCATCGCGGCATACTTCATACACCACTCCAACCAGCAGTTCTTCTTTACTACGAAGGGCGATACTCACACAATAAGGAGCATTATTATGGATAAAATTGGTGGTTCCGTCCAGCGGGTCTACCAGCCAGCAATAGTTTTCCGTAGTCAGGCTGCCCGAACCTTCTTCGGCAATGAATCCTGCTTCGGGAAGCAATTCCCGAAGTTGAGCCACAATACGGCGTTCCGATTCTTTATCTACATACGATACATAGTCGTGAGCATTTTTCTTCTCTACCTTGCTACGGTCAAAACCGCTACGCTCTTTACGAAGAAAAGCACCCGCCCGGAGTGCTATTTCACGTACTTTCAACGTTATCTTCTCTAAATCCAACATTATATTCTTATTTTTGTTCCGCATCCAGCGTTCCAAACTTATAAACACCTTTACGGATTACATTTCCATTCTTGTCAGTCTCCACAAAAGCGCCGTGTTTCTTCCCTTGTTTGAAAAATCCGTCATAGCGTACTCCGTTCTTATCTTCAAGCACGCCTTTGCCGTCTTCCTTTCCTTTTACGAAATGGCCCTTATATTTGGTTCCGTCAGCCGTGCGCAAAGTGCCTTCACCGTCGGCCATGTTGTTTTTCCATTCACCTTCATAGTCATCGCCGTTCGCCCAGATATAGTGTCCTTTACCGCTGCGCTGGTTATTCACCCACTGCCCTTCATACACAGCACCGTTGGCCCATGTAAAGGTTCCGGTCCCATGCTGCTCGCCGTTCTTGAACTGCCCTACATACTTGTCGCCATTCTTGTGTACATAAATTCCCTGCCCGGTACGTTCACCGTTTACGTAGTCACCTTCGTAACGGTCACCGCTATTAAAGTAATAAATACCTTTACCATGCTGCACGTCATCCTTCCAGTCGCCCACATACTTGTCACCGTTGACATAGTAAAATGTCCCCTTTCCGTCACGTGCGTCATCTTTCCACTCACCTTCATATTTTGACTGGTCGGGCCATACCATAACGCCCTGTCCGTTTTTCTTGTCTTCTTTCCATTCGCCCTCATATTTGGCTCCTGCTTTCCAGGTATAAGTACCCTTTCCGCTACGTTTGTCCTGAAACCAGTTACCTATATAAACATCTCCGTTATAATAATACATAGTGCCTTCACCCTGCTGATAGTCGGCAAACCACATACCTTCATACCGGTTATTATTCATAAAATAATAGGTTCCGCTGCCGTGTTGCTGATCCTGGAACCATTGCCCCACATACTTTTCTCCATCGTGAAACGTATATGTCCCGTTCCCCTCGCGTTTACCTTTTATATATTCCCCTTCGTAGGTATTTCCGTTCTTGTAGATTGTTTTTCCTTTACCGTTTGGTTTTCTACCTTTCAGCTCTCCGGTATATTCGCCCCCGTCTTTAAAAGTATAATTCCCGATTTTTATCTGAGCGGTGGCCAATGTACTGACCGATGCCAAAAGCAATAATATATATACGTATTTCTTCATTGGTTCGTTACTTATAATAGATAAGATTTACGCCAAAGATACGATTTTCTATCTTTGGACATGATAGGTTATTACACTTTTTTACCCGCAATGACCTCTATTAAGTTTTCTTTGCAGAAATACTTTTGAGCCAATATGCGTATTTCTTCTCTGGTGATTCCCCGGATGGCATCCAGCGAACGGATAAAGAAGCGTTCGTCCAGCCCTGCCGTTTCTATATAAATCCAGGCATCAGACAAAGAAAAAGGTCCCTCGTACGACCGGCATAAATCGCCCAGCATATAGTTCTTCACCATTTCCAATTCTTCTTGAGGAACGAGATCATTACACAATTTGTCCATCTCCCGATAAACTTCTGTTATGATAGAATTCACATATTCATTGGCCGCCTCGGTACTGACAGTCAGTATTCCCGTTCCCGGATAGGACACAATGCCTGCGCCGATACCGTATGTATATCCCTTGTCTTCACGGATATTGGACATCAGACGGCTTCCGAAATACCCTCCGAACAAAGTGACCATGACACGTGCCTTCAAAAAGTCCGGATGATGACGGTCCATTACGAAACATCCCATTTTCAAGGAACTTTGAAGTGCATCCTCACGTTCTATAAAGATACGCTTTTCTTTGGTGGTAACCGGAGGAACAAGCGTTGTCTTTGCTTTTTCCGTCACTTCCCCCCATTGTCCACTTCCCAAGTTATCTTCTATACAACGGATAATTTCCGATGTGACCTTTCCCGAAATATATACCGAACAATTACCCGAATGATAATATTTCCGATAAAACGAACGGAGCACCTCCGGGGTAATCCGGTCATAATCCTCCGCTACCGCATAGCGCCCGAAAGGATGCTCCGGACCGAACAAGGCTGTATTCAACTGCTTTCGGGCAATCATTTCCACCCGGGTGCTGTTCACCAGAAATTGCTGTTTGTTCGTATCGGCCACCACGGAAAGTTCCTTTGCCGGAAACGTAGGAGCCTTTATCATCTCGGATATGACGGCCAGCGTGCGGGCAAAATATTTATTCAGAGAGTAAAGTGTTATGAATCCATAGTTCACGGAAGAAGATAACTCCAGCCAGGCTCCGTAATAATCCAATCGCTCCGCAATCTGTGAAGACGTTAAATTTCCAGCTCCCTCACGCAGCATCCTATTGGCGAACATAGCCTGCAACGGCTGTTCCTGATTCCATTGTCCGCCTCCTATCAGAAGATCAAAACGTACAACATCCTCGGTTCCCGCATGAATGATATTCAGAGGCATCCCATTCTTCATCGTCCTCCTGTCGGAACGGGTTATACTGAATTCGCTTAGTTGGCGGATTGGCGGTGGGGTGGTTCTGTCCAGCATTTACTTCCCCTCCCTCTGTTTTAAAAATGCTTCGGCACGTGCCAGATCCTGAGGCGTATCAATGCCTATTGTCTCCACTTCACTGATTCCCACCTTAATAGTATAACCATTTTCCAGCCAACGAAGCTGCTCCAACGATTCAGCCAGCTCCAGCGAAGATTGTGGAAGCGAAGTTATTTCTTTCAGTACATCGGCCCGATAAGCATACAGACCGATATGTTTATAGTAAGTATGCCCTTTCAGCCAGCCTTCCTTCTCCGCGTTACGTTGGAAAGGAATGACGGAACGGCTGAAATACAAAGCATTCATATTCTTATTAACCACCACTTTCGGAGAATTTACATTCTCCAAAGCTTCAAACCCGTCTTCGGGAGTGAAAGGTTTCACCAAAGTCGCAATCTGTGTAGCCGAATCTTCAAAGCAAGCTTTCACAGCTTCAAGCTGTGATCTTTGAATAAAAGGTTCATCACCTTGAATATTTACAACCACATCATATCCTTGTCCTACTTTGGTATACGCTTCATAACAACGGTCTGTGCCACTTTTATGGTGAACGGAGGTCATGACCACTTTTCCGCCAAAAGCTTTTACGGCGGATTCAATGCGTTCATCGTCCGTCGCTACGTATGCTTCATCCAATATACCGGCTACTTGTTCATAGACTCTCTGAATCACAGGCTTGCCTCCCAAGATGGCCAAAGGTTTGGCCGGAAAACGTGTTGAGGCATATCTCGCAGGAATAATTCCAATAAATTTCATGGTACCATTTCTTTTATATATTCATGCAAAAGTAACAAAAACATTTCATACATTTGCACCATTAATGCAATAAATGTTATGGACGAACACCATTATTTGCTTTGTATGGGCTCTAATACAAACCGTTACGCGCAACTCTCGGTTGCACGGGAAGCATTACGTGCCACATTTCCTGATATTCATTTCGGCGAGATGATGGAAACGGAAGCTGTTGGCAGCGGCTTTCACTCCCCTTTCAGCAATCAACTGGCAAAATTCAGCACAACGCTTTCACCCGATTCTGTTCATGATTTGTTTAAAGAATTGGAACGACGCTGCGGACGGATTCCTGAAGACAAGGCTCAAGGAGTAGTAAAACTGGATATTGACCTACTGGTCTTTGACAATAAGATATTAAAACCGGAAGATATGGAAAGAGAATATATCCGCCGTGGAATGTCTGTGCTTTTTTAGAATTTATACCTTTTATATATTAATTATTATTCACCTTGTGATAACCCGCCTCCATATCCCCCTACGGCAAACGATAGTGTTACTGAAAGGGCCAGCCTGACAGGTGGGAAAACAGCTAAGTATCTTCATTGGCAGACCTAAGGCTTTCTACCAGGAAGACTAAGGCTTTCCGGCCGTTCTATTTCTATCTCCATAGGCTTTGGAGTTATCTCCATAACCTTTGGAGTTATCTCCGCAGCCTTTGGAGTTAACTCCATAAGCTTTGGAGATAGAACACAACAGGGAAAAAAGCCTTAACCTGCCAAGAAAAAGAGGTTAGCCTTCCTTGAAAAAACATTTAATAAAAACTAAAGAACACATTTTTTTCACTTCATCTGTTTGTTGTTTCCAATGATTCCTTATACATTTGCGTTTACTAACAATTCTGTTAAACAAATATGATAATATGAAAGAAGAAACGAGCAATACAGAACAATCCATACTAAAAGCCGCTGAAAAAGAATTCCTTAAGAAAGGATTCTCCGGAAGCAAGACAACAGAAATAGCTAAGGAGGCTGGTGTAACCCATGCCATGCTGCATTATTATTTCCGTACAAAAGAGAATCTGTTCAACAAAGTATTTGAAGAAAAAGCCAAGCAACTGGCCGATACATTCCTTTCTCGTGTAGATGAATCATTGCCTTTTTTGGAGAAAATAAAATGTTTCATTGAAGCACACTTCGACCTTTTGACTGCTAATCCCGAACTACCTTTATTTATATACAGGGAGATTCTGACCAATGAATGCGGAAAAGAAATTTGCCGTAAAACCTTGTTCCCTAATTTCCGGTTAGCAATCAGTCTGCTCGATCGGTCACTGCAAGAGGAAATAAAGAAAGGCACAGTACGCCCCGTCAAAGCGGAAGATTTAATGGTCAGCGCCATTTCACTCAATATCTTCGTCTTTGTGGCAAACCCACTGATACAATTGTTTGTGGAAGAAAAAGGTGAAGAATATCATCAATATATGGAACGCAGAAAACAAGAAAATGTAGAAATCATATTAAGCAGATTAAGAAAATGAAAAGGTTATTCATTCTCACAACCTTTCTTCTTGGCATCAGTCCCATTTGTTTGAATGCACAGGAACTCACGCTGGAAGAGTGTCAGCAGCAAGCCCGGGCACATTATCCGCTGATTAAACGATACGGGCTGATTGAAAAGACGAAAGAATACAATATCTCTAACGCTGACAAGGGTTATCTGCCGCAAGTTTCATTATCCGCCAAAGCCAGTTATCAATCGGATGTAACGGAAATACCCGTTGACCTACCCGGAATTGATATTCGCGGTATGCGCAAGGATCAATACCAGGCTATGCTGCAACTGGACCAAGTAGTATGGGACGGTGGTAACATCCGGGCACGGAAAGAGGTAACCCGTGCCACATCCGAAGTGGACAAACAGAAACTGGAAGTGGACATGTATGCCATCAACGAACGGGTAAACCAACTTTTTTTTGGTATCCTGTTATTGAAAGAGCAATTGAAGCAAAACCAGCTTATGCAGGAAGAATTACAAAGGAATTATGACAACGTTACAGCGTATGTAAAGAATGGTATTGCCAATCAAGCTGATTTGGATGCTGTAAAAGTGGAACAATTGAACAACATACAGCAACATCATACTCTGGAAGCCACATATCGTGCTTACAGCGAGATGTTGAAGATCATGATTAACCACCCTACTCCTTTAACCGGGAACACACTAAAGAAACCAGATGTAAATGCCTTATTATATAAAGGAGAAGCCTATTCTGCAGAATTCATCCGACGTCCGGAACTTAACTTGTTTGCGGCACAAAATCAGCAACTGGAGGCGCAACGTAAACAACTTACCGCCAAGAACCTGCCTAGGTTAGGCGTATTTGTACAAGGAGCATACGGCAACCCGGGACTGAATATGCTGAAAAATGAATTTTCGGCCTATTACGTAGCAGGCGTACGCCTTTCCTGGAACTTCAGTAACCTATATACTCGTAAGAATGAATCTCGCCAATTAATACTGAATCAACAAGATGTGAACGTACAGAAAGAAACGTTCTTGTTTAACACTCATCTGGAAATCACTCAAAACAACAGTGAAATTAAGAAACTGACGGAACTGATGAAGAACGATGAGGAGATTATCACCCTACGTAACAACATTAAAAAATCAGCCCAAGCAAAAGTCGCCAACGGAACACTGACCGTTACAGAAATGCTACGTGAAGTAACAGCCGAGAACATTGCCAGGCAGAATAAGATTCTGCATGAAATTCAGTTATTATCAGCCATTTACGAATTAAAATATACAACAAACCAATATGAGAACAAATAAATATATCTTGCTTGCCGCCACTCTGTTCGGTTTATCCTCTTGCGGAAACAAGAAAGGCGACTATGATGCATCAGGCACATTTGAAGCTACCGAAGTAATTGTATCCTCCGAAGCCAATGGCAAGATCATGCAATTCAATATAGAAGAAGGACAGTTATTAAAGGCCGATGAAGAAGTGGGGTGTATAGATACCTTACAACTCTATTTGAAAAAGATGCAGTTACTGGCCAGCGGTAAAGCGATAGCCAGCAAAAGCACGGACATCAATAAACAGATAGCTGCCACAAAAGAACAAATCGGCAAAGCCGAATATGAAAGAAAACGCACAGAAAACTTGCTAAAGGAAAATGCCGCCACCCAAAAACAAATAGATGATATTGACTCCCAGATTGCCGTTCTGAAAAAACAGTTGGAAGCACAGATCTCTACGCTTCAACGCGGCAATGCCAGTATCACAGAAGAAAGCTCGGCCTACGAAATACAAGTAGCCCAACTGGATGACCAGCTTCGCAAATGTCACATTACCAGTCCGATTTGTGGAACAGTACTGGCCAAATATGCCGAAGCCGGGGAACTGGCCACGCAAGGAAAACCTTTATTTAAAGTGGCGGATGTGCAACATCTTTTTTTACGCGCCTATATCACCGCCGATCAATTATCTCAACTGAAATTAGGAGATAAAGTAAAAGTGTTTTCTGATTTAGGAGAAGATGACCGCCGGGAATACGAAGGGACAATCACCTGGATTTCAGACAAATCGGAATTCACCCCTAAAACAATCCAGACACGTGACGAACGCGCCAATCTGGTATACGCCACAAAAATAGCAGTAAAGAATGACGGATACATCAAGATAGGCATGTACGGAGAAATGAAGAAATAAATAAGACAATGGATTATATCGTTTCTGTCAAAGGAGTTAGCAAAAGTTACAGTGAAGTTCAAGCCCTGAAAGATGTATGCTTTGAGGTGAAACCGGGAGAAATCTTCGGGCTTATCGGACCGGACGGTGCAGGAAAGACTACTCTTTTCCGCATTCTCACCACACTGGTGCTAGCCGATGAAGGGAAAGCGGAAGTCTACGGGCAGGATGTGGTGAAGAATTACAAAGAGATACGCCGGCAGGCAGGATATATGCCGGGACGTTTTTCCTTATACCAGGATTTGTCCGTAGAAGAGAATCTCACTTTCTTTGCCACGCTTTTCAATACCACTATCCGGGAGAACTACGCATTGGTAAAGGATATCTACCAACAAATAGAACCTTTCAAACACCGGCGTGCCGGAAAACTATCCGGCGGCATGAAACAAAAACTGGCTCTGAGTTGTTCACTGATTCACAGGCCTTCCATTCTGTTCTTGGACGAACCTACCACCGGTGTGGACCCTGTATCCAGAAAGGAGTTCTGGGACATGCTGCTGAAATTGAAACAAGAAGGTCTTACCATCATTGCGGCAACGCCTTACCTGAACGAGATGAAATGCTGTGACCGTATTGCATTTATTCGTGAAGGAAAGATTCAAGGCATTGACACTCCGGACCGTATTCTTCAACAGTTCAGTTCGGTCCTTTCTCCTGAAGGGCTGTCTTTTAATGAACCGCAAGTCACCGGACGATACGCCATAGAGGTAGAAGGCTTGACCAAACAATTCGGCAACTTCACTGCAGTGGACCATATCTCATTCAAAGTGAAACAGGGAGAGATTTTTGGTTTCCTAGGTGCTAATGGCGCCGGAAAAACAACAGCCATGCGCATGTTATGCGGTTTATCACAACCTACCGGGGGAAAAGGTACAGTAGCGGGCTTTGACATAGCCACGCAATACGAGCAGGTTAAAAAGAAGATCGGATATATGAGCCAGAAGTTCTCACTGTATGAAGATTTAAAAGTATGGGAAAACATCCGGCTATATGCAGGGATTTATGGAATGAGCGACAAGGAGATCGCTGAGAAAACAGACAAGGTGCTGGAACAATTAGGACTCTTGAATGAGAAAAACACATTGGTCCGGTCACTTCCCTTGGGATGGAAACAAAAGCTGGCTTTCTCGGTAGCTATTTTCCATGAACCGAAGATCGTTTTTCTGGATGAACCGACAGGAGGGGTAGACCCTGCCACACGCCGGCAGTTCTGGGAATTGATTTATCAGGCGGCAGAACGGGGAATCACCGTCTTCGTTACCACCCACTATATGGATGAAGCGGAATACTGTAACCGGATTTCAATGATGGTGGATGGAAAAATCGAGGCGCTGGACACCCCACAACGGTTAAAAGAACGGTTCCATGCCCAAGATATGGATGAAGTATTCAGACAATTGGCACGCAAGGCCGTAAGAAGTTGAAAAAGAGATAGAGAAAAAGAGAATGAAACAATTTATATCATTTGTGCGAAAAGAATTCTATCACATTTTCCGGGACCGCCGGACGATGCTGATATTACTAGGTATGCCTGTCGTACAAATTATTCTTTTCGGTTTTGCCATCACCACCGAAGTAAAGAATGTAAAAGTAGCCGTGCTGGATTTCTCAAAAGATGTATCCACCCGGCAAATCATCGACAAACTGGATGCCAGTGACTATTTCAATGTCAACAAGATGCTATATGACAACGACGAGATAGAGGAAACACTCCGGAAAAGCAGTTCAGACCTGGTCATTGTGTTTGAGGCCGGTTTCGATAACAATCTGCGGCATACCGGTAAAGCCCGAGTACAACTGATAGCCGATGCCACCGATCCCAACAATGCTACCATACTGACCTCTTACGCATCCAATATTATTGCAGATTATCAGCAAAGCCGGATCATGCAACAACAATCACCCATACAGATTATCCCCCAAATAAAGTTATTGTACAATCCGGGTATGCAAAGTGCCTACAATTTTGTGCCGGGAGTAATGGGATTGATTTTAATGTTGATATGCGCCATGATGACTTCCATCTCTATTGTCCGTGAAAAAGAAACCGGTACGATGGAAGTATTGCTGGTATCTCCCGTACGTCCGCTATGGATGATTATAGCCAAAATGGTACCTTACTTTGTGCTGTCATGCGTCAATCTGGTCACAATTCTGCTGCTGTCTGTTTATGTATTACATGTTCCGGTAGCAGGCAGTCTTTTTTCGTTGGCTTTGCTCTCATGGATCTTCATCGTAGTATCTCTGCTGTTGGGATTATTGGTTTCCACTATCGCCCGTACCCAAGTGGAAGCCATGCTGTTTTCGGGAATGGTACTGATGATGCCTACCGTTCTACTTTCCGGCATGATATTCCCCATCGAGAATATGCCTCTTCCTTTACAGCTGATTTCAAATGTCATCCCTGCCAGATGGTATATTGTCGGAATCAAGAAAATCATGATTGAAGGATTGAGTATCAGTTATGCACAGGGAGAAATGGGTATACTTATGCTGATGGCTGTTGTCCTTTTACTCATCAGCCTAAAAAAGTTTAACAAACGATTAGAATAAGCTCCGGAAGATATGATAAAGTATTTATTAGAAAAAGAATTCAAGCAACTGCTGCGCAACCCGATGCTTCCGCGGATACTGCTCGTATTTCCCTGCATCATCCTGCTGGTGTTGCCTTGGGCCGCAAACTTTGAAATCAAGAATATGAATCTCAGCGTAGTGGATAATGACCGCAGTCCCTATTCCACCCGACTGGTTCAGAAGGTGGGAGCTTCCGAATATTTTCATCTGGTAGATGTTTCAAACAGTTACCAGGAAGCGATGCAATGCATTGAAAAAGGAGATGCTGACCTCATTTTGGAAATCCCGCCACACTTCGAACGCGATTTGCTGAAAACCGGTGTAGCAAAAGTACTGGTTTCAGCCAACACCGTAAACGGAACGAAAGGAACTTTAGGAAGTTCCTACCTCAGTAATATAGTGAATGCCTATGCCACTGAAATCCGGGCTTCCCATTCCGGCTCTATTTCTCCCTCCCCGGTGATAAATATAGATACCCAAGGACGTTTCAACCCCTATCTGGATTATAAGGTATTTATGGTTCCGGCACTGATGGCACAATTGTTGATGATGTTATGCGGCTTTCTGCCTGCTCTTAATATTGTGAGTGAAAAAGAATTCGGAACCATCGAACAAATCAATGTGACTCCTGTAAGCAAATTCACTTTCATTCTGGCCAAGCTGATTCCTTACTGGATAGCCGGCATACTGATCCTCACAATCGGTATCATTCTGGCATGGTTAGTTTATGGTCTGGTTCCGGCCGGTCATTTATGGCTGCTTTATTTCTTTACATTATTATTCATTATCGTTATCTCGGGCATGGGGCTGGTAGTTTCCAACTATTCCCAAACCATGCAGCAGGCCATGTTTGTCATGTTTTTCTTTGTGATTATCATCATGCTGATGAGCGGGTTGTTTACTCCCATCAACAGTATGCCCGAATGGGCACAAACCATAACCATTGCCAATCCTTTGAAGTACTTCATACAGGTAACACGTATGGTTTACCTGAAAGGAAGCGGATTCAGTGACCTGATTATGCAATTTATCGCCTTGTTCCTTATGGCCATCGCTTTGAACGGTTGGGCGGTATTCAGCTACAAAAAGAATTCATAACAGATAAATCGGAACATTTACTTGTTTATCATTGTTAATATCAGTAGCTTAGCAATCTGTTGCTAACCTGATTTTTAATTATCTAAAAGAAAAAAGTTATGAAATTCTTTATTGACACAGCCAACCTGGCACAAATCCGCGAAGCAAATGCATTGGGCGTACTGGATGGTGTAACCACAAATCCGTCTTTAATGGCCAAAGAAGGCATTAAAGGAGTTGAGAACCAACATAAGCATTACATTGAAATATGTAATATAGTGGATGGAGATGTCAGTGCCGAAGTGATTGCTACCGATTATGAAGGAATGATTCGTGAAGGCGAAGAACTTGCCGCCCTTAACCCGCACATTGTAGTAAAAGTTCCTTGTATTGAGGACGGCATCAAAGCTATCAAATATTTCAGTAATAAAGGAATCCGCACTAATTGTACACTGGTTTTCTCTGCCGGACAGGCATTACTTGCGGCAAAGGCGGGGGCTACCTATGTATCTCCATTTGTCGGCAGACTGGATGATATTTGTAATGACGGTGTAGGACTGGTTGCACAAATTGTAGAATTGTACCAAACTTATGACTACAAGACACAAGTTCTTGCCGCCTCCATCCGAAACACCTTACATATATTACAATGTGCGGAAGTGGGAGCAGATGTAGTAACCTGCCCGTTATCCGCCATTAAAGGCCTTCTAAACCATCCATTGACAGATATAGGATTAGAAAAATTCCTGGCCGATTATAAAAAGGTAAACGGATAATAAAAAACGTTCCCTCGCCAATCCAAAGGTGGGGGAATTTGTTTTCCAGACATTATTTAAATTTCAAATATCCTATGCGAGTATATTTAATTCCTTTACTCTCATAATGAGAAAGGACTTTGGCCGATTTAATATATAGACTTTCATGAGGATTGATTTTCTTTGTATAGCAGCTCAGCATCTCCGGTGACATACTGGAAGCAGCTGCCTTTATGATAAAAGTATAACGATTACCATCAGCATCAGCAGCAAGTACACTCTGATCTACATAGTATCCAGTCGTTTTATAAGCATCTAGTTGTAATCTTGTCCCCAGGACTTCCAGATGTAAATCGGTCAGCCTTTCTCCCGGCTGACCGATAAAACGACTCCCAGCCGGCAAATGATGTTTTCTGATGACCGTTTCATAATGAACTGTGGCAAAAGCCTTTGCCAATACTGCTAACTTTTTGTCTCTGGGGTTACGGGCTTCAAACTTATGTGCCAACCAAAGCACATAGTTAGGATCAATATAATATACTTCCGCCAACCTTTTTCCACGATACTTCCCAAATGCAACTATATCTTCGGACAGACCATAATAAGGTTCAAAGAAAGTGTTATCCTTCACTTTCAGCAGGACATTGCAATTCTGCAAATACTGAAAAGCACGCTCTGCCGCATCATTAAATGTAACTGCCAACGACTGAATAAACAGAGGAGAGTAAGTATTATCCGGAAATATACGCCATAAAGCATAATACGAACGATAAGGAGTGGAAACACTGATTGCATAAAATCCCGCATCTTCTCTACGGCCTTTATTGAAGTTGTCTATCTTTTGAAAAACTCTCTCGGCCATAACGCTAGTGATCTGATATAGGGTTACATCTCTATCCATAGTTACCTCCTATCTTTATAAGGTAAAGATTTTCTTTTCGTAAATATAGCATTTTTCGATGAAAGGACAAGGGTTTTCACCATTTTTACATAAATTATTTTCTATAATATAAACTGCCGTGTGAACAGGAAAAGTAATAGTTCATAAAAGTATATATAGAAAAAAGTCTGCTTGCTTTCCTTCTTGCAAACAGACTTTGTACTTATAAATCTAATCTTCTAATTACTCAAATATATTGTCCAATCCTCCGGTTTCTTCTACCGAAGTTTCATCTATCAAAGTATCCTTGCAAGGATCAAAGTCATCAGGAATATTGAATTTCTCGTCCTGAGAGTATCCCAAGCTCTTGTCCTTATAGACTTTCTGCATATAAAGCCCCCAGATAGGAAGTGCCATAGCAGCCCCCTGCCCGTCCACCATCGTATCAAAGTGAATATCACGCTCTTCACCACCTACCCATACACCGGATACCAATGAAGGGGTGAATCCCATGAACCAACCGTCAGAATTACGGTTGGTTGTACCTGTCTTTCCTCCCATATCGGCAGTAATACCATATAGACGGCGTACACGCCCACCCGTACCTTCATTGATGACCGCACGCAGCATGACCAACATTTTATAAGCACTTGTTTCACTAATCACCTCATCCATTTGTGGAGTGAAATTCGCCAACACATTTCCTTCATTATCCTCAATACGGGTTACAAAAACAGGCGCTGTACGAATACCCCGATTAGCAAATGCCGAATAAGCACTGACCATTTCTCCTACAGAAATCTCACAAGGGCCTAAACAAAGTGAAACCACCGGATCTATCTGTTTATTTTGTACACCAAATGAATGAATCAGACGAACTAGCTGATAAGGATTCAGTTTCCCCATCAAATAAGCCGTTACCCAGTTATCAGAATTTGCCAAGCCCCATTTGATGGTAACCATCTCTCCGTAACGCTTCTTGCTGGCATTACGCGGTGACCATGGACGGCCATTTTCATCTATCAAGGTCTGCTCTACATGGCGCACCTGGTCACAGGGAGAAAAACCGTTCTCCATAGCTAAAGTATATACATAAGGTTTAATAGTAGAACCCACCTGGCGACGGCCTACCATCGCCATATCATACTGGAAATAATTATAGTTGGGTCCTCCCACATATGCTTTTACATGACCGGTCAACGGATCCATAGACATGAATCCCGCTCTAAGGAAGAACTTATAGTATTTCAAAGAATCCATCGGAGTCATAATGGTATCCTTTTCCCCCTCGTATGAGAATACGGACATTTCATATTTAGTATTGAACGCTTTCTTTATTTCTGCTTCCGAACACCCTGCCTCTTTCATGATACGATAACGGTCAGTCTGCTTCATGGCCCTGGTCATGATAGAATTCACTTCTGCCTCTGTCAGCTGATTCGTAAACGGAGCCGTTTTCTTTTTCCGTTTTTCCTTGAAGAAGCGGGGTTGCAAATACTGCGCCACATGTTCGTAAACAGCTTCCTCAGCATATTTTTGCATACGTGAGTCGATAGTGGTATAAATCTTCAGACCATCCGTATAGATATTATAATTAGTACCATCTTTCTTCTTGTTTTTAGCACACCAACCGAAAAGAGGATTTGTCTTCCAAGCCAATGAATCCTCATAATATTTCTGCATCTGCCATCCGCGGTAGTCACTTTTCTTCGGTTCTTTAGCCGTCATCACTCCACGCAGATATTCGCGGAAATAAGTAGCCAGTCCTTCCTTATGATCTACACGACGATATTTCAAGACCAATGGCAATGTCTTTAATGAATCAGCTTCCGCATCAGTCAGGTAACCTGCTTTGCGCATCTGGTCAAGAACAACATTCCGGCGTCCGCGTGAACGTTCATTAAAACGTTTCGGATTATAAAGTGAAGGATTCTTACACATACCTACCAAGGTAGCCGCTTCCTCAATGCTCAGGTCTTTCGGCTCTTTTGAAAAATATGTATTGGCAGCTGTCTTGATACCGACTGCATTATTCAGAAAATCAAATTTATTAAGATACATGGTCAGAATCTCTTCTTTTGTATAATAACGTTCCAACTGAACAGCAATCACCCATTCGATAGGTTTCTGCAACAAACGCTCCATCACATTATCCGCCGTAGGTGAATAGAACTGCTTTGCCAACTGCTGAGTGATGGTGCTACCCCCACCGGCATTCTTCTGCATCATCACCCCCCGTTTCACCAAAGCGCGGATAAACGCACGGGCGTCAATGCCGGAATGTTCTGCAAAACGTTCATCTTCGGTAGCAATCAGTGCATGAATCAGATTCGGTGAAAGCTGGTCATAACCCACAAATACGCGGTTCTCCTTACTAAGTGACCAAGTGCCCAGCATCTTGCCATCATCGGATATAATCTCGGTTGCAAACTTTAAATTCGGATTTTCCAACTCTTCAATGGGGGGTACATATCCAATCCATCCTTTTGCTATCGCGGTGAATATGAACGCTATAACCAACAGTATGCCGACTACAAGAGCCCAAAGCACATATATAAATTTCTTCCTCATGACGTTTTCTAGTAATTAACGATGCAAAAGTAAGGAAAAACTTTGAGATAGAATGTGTTTCTAACAAAGTTCAACGAAATATCTTTTAAATCTTCGCTCATTTATTTTTTTTTCATACCTTTACACTCCGTATAAGTTGTAATTATAAATACAAGCCAAAATGGAAAATAGAAGTTTAGTTACTATTGCCGAACACTCGAAAGAGAAAATCCTCTACCTCCTGGAGATGGCAAAAGAGTTTGAAAAGAAGCCTAACCGTAAAATTTTGGATGGCAGAGTAGTCGCCACTCTTTTCTTCGAACCCTCCACCCGTACACGACTCAGTTTTGAAACCGCAGCAAACAGATTGGGAGCACGCGTCATTGGATTTACCGATCCTAAAGTGACCAGTTCCTCAAAAGGAGAAACATTGAAAGATACGATCATGATGGTAAGCAATTACGCTAACATTATTGTAATGCGCCATTTTTTGGAAGGTGCTGCAAGATATGCCAGTGAAGTTGCCCCGGTACCTATAGTCAATGCCGGAGACGGAGCTAATCAACATCCGTCACAAACTATGCTAGACCTCTACTCCATATACAAAACACAGGGAACGCTTGAGAATCTGAACATTTATTTGGTAGGCGACTTGAAATACGGACGCACCGTCCATTCTCTGCTGATGGCTATGCGTCACTTCAATCCCACTTTCCACTTCATTGCTCCTGAAGAGCTGAAAATGCCGGAAGAATATAAAATATACTGCAAGGAGCACAATATTAAATACAAAGAATATACAGACTTTAACGAAGAAACGATCGCAGATGCCGATATTCTTTACATGACCCGTGTACAGCGCGAACGTTTCACCGACCTGATGGAATATGAACGTGTAAAAGATGTATATATATTAAGGAATAAGATGCTGGAGCATACCCGCCCCAATCTGCGTATCCTGCACCCTCTGCCCCGCGTCAACGAAATAGCTTACGATGTGGATGAGAATCCGAAAGCTTACTATTTCCAGCAGGCACAAAACGGACTTTATGCGCGCCAGGCCATCCTTTGTGATGTATTGGGCATAACCTTGGACGATGTTATAGAAGATGCAAAAAAGTAAAAAACAAAAATGAAGATGAGCGATAATAAACAAGCATTGCAGGTAGCCGCTTTGAAAAACGGCACTGTTATAGACCATATACCTTCCGATAAATTGTTTACTGTAGTCGCCCTATTGGGATTACAGGATTCAGACTCTAACATAACCATCGGAAACAACTTCGAGAGCAAAAAGCTAGGTAAAAAAGGAATTATCAAGGTGGCCGACCGCTTTTTTACTGATGAGGAAATAAGCCGCCTTTCCGTAGTAGCCCCGAATGTGAAACTGAACATTATCCGTGACTATGAGGTGGTAGAAAAGAAACAAGTCCTGATGCCTCAGGAATTACGTGGCATTGTAAAATGTGCCAATCCCAAGTGTATCACCAATAATGAACCGATGATCACTTTATTCCATGTAATCGACAAGGAACACGGCATCTTAAAATGCCACTATTGCGAGAAGGAACAAAGCAAGGAAGGTATTAAACTGATTTAATCATTATGAAACAAGACTGGAAACCGGGAACAATGATTTATCCCCTTCCGGCCCTATTGGTCAGTTGTGGGAGTACGGAAGAAGAATATAACATTATCACAGTGGCATGGGCAGGTACTATTTGTACCAACCCCGCCATGTGTTATATATCCGTACGTCCGGAGCGTCATTCCTATCCCATCTTGAAACGAAACATGGAATTCGTCATCAATCTTACAACTAAAGAGATGGCATTTGCCACCGACTGGTGCGGAGTGCGTTCAGGCAAAGATTATAATAAATTCGAAGAAATGAAGCTGACTCCGGGAAAAGCGAAAATAGTCAATGCTCCTATTATTGAGGAATCTCCACTCTGTATAGAATGTAGGGTAAAAGAAATTATCTCACTAGGATCTCATGATATGTTTATTGCCGATGTGGTAAATGTGAAAGCTGATGACAAATACCTGAACGGAGAAACAGGAAAATTCGAATTATCCCAAGCTAATCCGCTGGTATATGTTCATGGCGGCTATTTTGAGCTGGGACCGAAAATCGGAAAGTTCGGCTGGTCTGTAGAAAAGAACAGGATGCGGACCAAAGAAAAAGCCTAAAAACACCTCATGAAGAAACTCCTTTTATTGATCGCTTTATTGCTCCTCACCTTATCCGTTCCGGTACGAGGAGAGAAGAAAGGTTTGCAAGAAGAGCCTAAAATCAATGTGGGAATAAAAGGAGGCTTCAATTCTTCCATGTACTTTACCAGCAGGCTGGAATTAGACGGAGAACGTATGGAAGATGTGCAAAATAATTATAAGGTAGGCTATTTCGCCGCCCTATTTTTCCGGGTACACATGAAAAGACACTTCATCCAACCCGAAATGATGTATAATGTCTATAAAGGTGAAATAGCTTTCAATAAGAATCAGAATAATGAAAATACCCTTCCCGAATTTGCCAAACTGAACAGCACAATTCATTCTTTGGAATTACCTATACTATATGGCTATAGTTTTGTAAAAAACCGTCCTTATGGCATGACACTTTTTATCGGCCCCAAATTAGAATATGTATGGAAACATAAGACTGATGAAGAGTTTGAAGGGTTCGGGCATTCCGGCATAAAAGAAGAATTACGCCCCATCAATATAAGTTCCGTTATCGGATTAGGCGTGAATATTGCAAATATATTCTTCGATTTCCGGTATGAAATCGGACTAACCAATATATCCAAATCAATCACTTACGAAAAGAATATAGATGGAGTCATATTTCAGGAAAAAGGTATCTTCATCAATCGTCATCGCAATGTATTAAGTTTCTCTCTAGGAGTTATTTTTTAAGCAGTCATACTCCTCCGTAAGAATTCCGACATCTATCATAATATCACATTCTGAAGAGTTTTCTACCAAAGAATAAAACTGAGGATCAACCATTTCCGGTATTTTACTTCCTATGAAACGACAAAAAGAAAGTCACACGTGTTTTTTCTGTAATACCACTAAATATTTTCTTCTAAATAATTTCCTTATATTCTAAAATTACTTAACTTTGTGAACTCAGAATCGAATATCGCACATAAACTTATTATAAAAAGAAATGAAAAGAGACGATTTGATTTTCGACATTATCGAAAAAGAGCATCAACGCCAGCTCAAAGGTATCGAGCTGATCGCATCCGAAAACTTTGTTAGTGACCAAGTAATGCAAGCTATGGGTTCTTGCCTTACCAACAAGTATGCTGAAGGGTATCCCGGCAAGCGCTACTATGGCGGTTGCGAAGTGGTAGACCAGAGCGAACAAATCGCTATCGACAGACTGAAACAAATCTTCGGCGCAGAATGGGCTAACGTACAACCTCACTCAGGAGCACAGGCTAATGCTGCCGTATTCTTGGCCGTTTTAAATCCGGGTGATAAATTCATGGGATTAAATCTGGCTCATGGTGGCCACCTGTCACATGGTTCATTGGTTAACACATCCGGTATTATCTATACTCCATGTGAATACAATCTGAACAAGGAAACAGGACGTGTGGATTACGACCAGATGGAAGAAATCGCATTACGTGAAAAACCGAAAATGATTATTGGTGGCGGTTCAGCATATTCTCGTGAATGGGACTACAAACGTATGCGCGAAATCGCAGATAAAATAGGAGCTATCCTGATGATTGATATGGCTCATCCTGCAGGTCTGATTGCTGCCGGACTGCTGGATAATCCGGTTAAATACGCTCATATCGTTACTTCAACAACGCATAAGACCCTTCGTGGTCCTCGTGGCGGTGTTATCATGATGGGCAAAGATTTCCCTAATCCATGGGGCAAGAAAACTCCGAAAGGCGAAATCAAGATGATGTCACAACTTTTGGATTCTGCTGTATTCCCTGGTATACAAGGTGGTCCGTTGGAACATGTCATTGCAGCCAAAGCTGTTGCATTCGGTGAATGTTTACAGCCGGAATACAAAGAATATCAAACACAAGTAAAAAAGAATGCAGCCGTATTGGCACAGGCTCTGATTGACCGTGGTTTTACGATCGTTTCTGGTGGTACAGACAACCACTCCATGCTGGTAGACCTTCGCACCAAATACCCTGATCTGACAGGCAAAGTAGCAGAAAAAGCATTGGTTACTGCTGATATCACTGTAAACAAGAATATGGTCCCATTTGACAGCCGTTCTGCTTTCCAAACTTCAGGTATCCGTTTGGGAACTCCTGCCATCACAACTCGTGGCGCAAAAGAAGACTTGATGTTGGAAATCGCCGAAATGATTGAAACTGTTCTTTCAAACGTAGACAATGAAGAAGTGATTGCACAAGTTCGTGCACGCGTAAACGAAACAATGAAGAAATATCCTATTTTCGCTTACTAATTAACGACTTCTATCAATATACTCATAAAAAACTTTGGAGTTTTTTGAAAAAGCTTTATCCTTCTTCAAGAACTTCAAAGTTTTTTTATGAAACATCCAGACCATTTAAAAAGAGTAATAGAAAAGTATTTTTATCAGCAGTCCCCACAGAAATCAGTATAAATTTCTACCTTTGCAGACAATTTATCCGTTAATGACGAATGAAAGGAACTAAGAATCTGACTCAAGGCCCTATCCTGAAGCAATTGTTTACTTTGGCAATGCCCATTATGGCCACTTCATTCATACAGATGGCATATAGCCTGACCGACATGGCCTGGGTAGGAAGAATAGGAAGTGAGGCAATAGCCGCTGTAGGTTCAGTGGGTATTCTTACATGGATGTCCACATCTATCTCCCTGCTGAACAAAGTTGGTTCGGAAGTCAGCGTAGGACAAGCCATCGGGGCACAAAACGAACAAGCTACCCGTGCGTTCGCATCACATAATCTTACCTTGTCCTTACTTATATCATTAAGCTGGGGAGCATTGTTATTTATCTTTGCCACCCCTATTATCAGTATCTATGAACTGGAACCTCATATAGCCAAGATGGCTGTGGAATATCTACGGATTATAGCAACTGCCTTTCCATTCGTCTTTTTATCAGCTGCCTTTACAGGGATATTCAATGCCGCCGGACGAAGCAAAATACCTTTTTCCATTAACGGTATCGGACTGATTACAAATATGATACTAGATCCTCTTTTTATCTTTGGTTTAAACTGGGGAACTACGGGAGCCGCAATTGCCACTTGGCTGGCCGAAGCTACGGTATGCATACTGTTTATCTATCAATTGAAACAAAAGAAAATATTATGGGATGACTTTCGGTTATTTACTACACTAAAAAAACAATATACACACCACATCTTGAAAATAGGATTACCAGTAGCGGTACTCAATACATTATTCGCTTTCGTCAATATGTTTCTCGGAAGGACCGCAACAGAGCAAGGTGGTCATTTAGGGCTGATGGCACTCACTACCGGAGGACAAATCGAAGCTATCACCTGGAACACCTCCCAAGGATTTTCTACAGCTCTCAGTGCTTTTGTAGCTCAGAACTATGCAGCACGGCAAATCTCCCGTGTACTGAAAGCCTATCGCACCACTTTATGGATGACATTTATATTCGGATCTTTCTGCACATTTCTTTTTATATGTTACGGAAACGAAATATTTTCTATCTTTGTTCCTGAAAAAGCGGCGTATGAAACCGGTGGCGTATTTCTACGTATCGACGGATACTCGCAACTATTTATGATGCTGGAAATTACCATACAGGGCGTTTTTTATGGAATGGGGCGCACCATGCCTCCTGCCGTAATCAGTGTCACCTGTAACTATCTGCGCATCCCGATGGCATTATTGTTTGTATCATGGGGCTGGGGTTTGCCGGGTATTTGGTGGAGCATAAGCATCACTAGCACTATGAAAGGAATTATTTGTCTGATCTGGTTTATACTTATCAAGAAGAAAGCTTTAAATTATCAGGCTGTTTAATGAACAATTTTTGCATTAAGTCATTAATATATTAAAATGAACATGATTATGAAAAAGACTAAAATTATGGCTTTATTACTGAGTGCAACACTAGTATTCAGTGGATGTGGTAACATGAATAATACCGCTAAAGGCGGTCTGATCGGTGGCGGTGGTGGCGCAGCTTTGGGAGCAATTATCGGCGGAATAGCCGGACATGGTAAAGGTGCGGCTATTGGTGCGGCAGTAGGTGCGGCAGTAGGTACAGGCGCCGGCGTGTTAATTGGAAAAAAAATGGATAAAGCGGCAGAAGAAGCGGCTCAAATCCAAGGAGCACAGGTAGAACAGGTAACAGATAACAACGGTCTTCAGGCTGTAAAAGTTACTTTTGATTCCGGTATTCTCTTCAATACAGGAAATGCAGCCTTGAGTGCACAAGCGAAATCAGCCTTAAGTAAATTTGCAAACAACGTATTGAACCAGAACAGAGATATGGACGTATCCATTTATGGATATACAGACAATCAGGGCTGGAGAAACAGTACAGCCGAACAAAGCATCCAAAAGAACCTCAATCTGTCACAAGAACGCGCTCAAAGTGTGGCTAGTTATTTGCTAGGTTGCGGTGTAAGTAATTCTCAGATCAAGTCTGTAGAAGGTTTGGGTCAAGCAGACCCGATAGGTAATAATGACACAGCCGAAGGACGCCAGCAGAATCGTCGTGTAGAAGTATATATGTATGCCAGCCAACAGATGATTCAGCAAGCGGAAGCAGGTACACTGAAATGATATCAATGACGTTATCATAGAGCGTATCCAATACGCCCGAACCAACGGTCACAACTTTGGATAACATATAAAATAAATCAATTTCGGACAGGTTATTTCTGCCCGAAATTGATTTTAATACACAAGCATGAAAAAAAAGATTTTAAAATTCATTCGCAATCTGCTGCTTTTTTTCTTTGGTTCTTCCATTCTCGCAGTTATCGTTTTACGCTTTATTCCGGTTTACTTTACCCCGTTGATGTTTATCCGAACTACCCAACAAATCATTCATGGCGAAGATATAAAGTGGAAACACTCTTGGATACCTAAAGAAAACATATCCCCTCATCTGCCTATGGCTGTTATTGCTTCTGAAGACAATCGCTTTGCCGAGCATAATGGTTTTGACTTCAAAGAAATAGAGAAAGCTTTAGAAGAAAACAAGAACCGAAAACGTCCTCGAGGTGCCAGTACTATCAGCCAACAGACAGCCAAAAACATTTTTTTGTGGCCTGCTTCTTCTTGGATCAGAAAAGGACTTGAAGTGTATTTCACCACTTTGATAGAACTATTTTGGAATAAGGAACGGATTATGGAAGTCTATCTGAACTCTATAGAAATGGGAAATGGTATCTATGGTGCCGAAGCAGTAGCTCGTGAACACTTTCACAAGAATGCCAGCAAACTGACACCGGAAGAATGTGCACTAATTGCAGCCAGCCTTCCCAATCCTCGCAAGTTCAATTCAAGCAGACCTGGCAACTACATGCTCAAAAGACAAAAGAAGATCCTTTATCTTATGAAATGCGTCCCTATATTTCCACCCCAACAAGATACACCTTCTACGGTTTCAAAGAAGAAAAAGAAATAACCCGCACCCCCGTGTGGGCTTTCTTATTTTTAGAGTATTCAAAGAGAGTCTGCGAATCTAGAATAACTTTCTTCATGACCGATGAAGCATGAAGCAAATGCAATTTACCATCCACCCAACAAGCAAATCCTGTATGTACCACATCCAGCCCTTTTATATTGGTGGTAATCGCTATGATATCCCCATTCTTTATGTCCAATTCCTCAGAAGAAACATTCAGACTTGTTTTAGGAATATAAGAAACAGGAACATTTTTCCATTTTTTCTCTATTTCAATCATCTGGGATATCATGGAAGGATTATTTTTCAACCGATGATAACTGTCAGAATGTGTGGACATAAAATCCAAATTCAAAACTTGTGATGCAGCAAACCCTAATTCCCCCGTGCGTTCATGTACAATTCCTTTTTGTTCATTATCCTTAATCCAATCACTGAAGTAATGCAAACGCGAGACATAACCGGCTTGTTTCCCATTCCGATAGCGGATACACCGCAACGCTTTTTTGTAACTTTCAAAGTCACTTTTCCCATACTTATCAGTAAGGCTCAATGCAAGTACTGTTTCAACTAACGTGGTACAATCCACCTTATCCAAATGCACAACTAAGGTTTCTTCATCTGTCCCATCCAATGTATTCGCTACGTATGGAACTCCTAATAGATTTTGGGCAAAAAACAATATCTTACAGCTATCGGCCGGCAATCGGGCAGCTTTTTGAAGCAGACTCTCGACTTTTATACTGTCATTTTCTGATGCTGAAACAATACAGGGCATTACTCCTAAAATTATTCCCAGCAACCACGAATACAGTTTTCTCATATATTTTTTCTTATCTACCTGTTTTTTCTGCATGGCAACAAAGATAACACATAACTGAATGAATGCAAATTTTAAAAGAATGAAAAGATAAAAACATCCGCCATGACAAATTCAAACCTGCCACAGCGGATAAAAAAACTATATTTTACCTTCAAATCATGCAGTAAACTCTGTTCTTTCCAAATAAGCTATAACATCACCTTTATTAACTACAGCTCCCTGTTGGGCGCAAACTTCTACAATGCGTCCCGTAAAATTAGTAAAGATCTTTTCATACTCTCCCCACGGAGTGGAAATATAACAAAACACTTCATCATGCTGGTATTTCCGTCCGACAAACGGTGCTATAGAAGGACCTTCCACGGAAACTTCCCATAAAATCTGTCCCTTATCCGGCGCAATAATAGGATCAGCCTTAGTACGCTTATATTTTCGAATTGTTTCCTCATCAAAGCCACTTTTTACCATAGCCGCATCCTGAGCACGTTGTAAATCATCCATAAAACGTTTCTTGGCTACACCCGATTTATAATCACGGTATTGCCGGTCATGCATAGCCAGTTCAAACAACTCTTCCTCATCTTCACCATATTCCCAGCCATTATCATCCATCTCCTTACGGTACTTGTCCAGCTCATCAGGATAGTTCATCTGAGGATCCTCGTCAGTAAACTCGTAACCTTTACTTTTCGCCAGTTCAATTATTTCAGGAGCCAACGCACCCGGCAACTTTCCACTTTTTCCCAGAATCATATCCCATGTATGGTTATCAATCATCGTCCATCTCTCCTCTCCTTTCACCAATTGCATGACATTCATCAAAGCCACATTCTTCACATATTGGCTGAACGGTGTTACTAAAGGAGGATATCCCAATTTCGGCCATACATATTCCACTTCTTCAAACAGCATCACTACCAAATCATCCAAACTCATAGGTTCCTTTCCCTGTCCTTTCAAAAGTAGATTTATACCTGAATGTACACCTTTCAAATCGGCCATCATAGATCCCATCATACCACCGGGAAGTCCACAACCTAACAGCAAGGAAGACATGTGCTTATTGGTAGAATCAATAAAATACCCCAAAAAATCATCAATAAACTCCTGCGTCATGCTACGTGCTTTCATATAAGCCTTCATATTGATTTCAGGTACCTGAAAACCTGCATTTTTCAACATAGCCTGTACAGAAATTACGTCAGGATGCACTTTTCCCCATGATAAGGGCTCCATAGCGACATCAATGATATCCGCACCATTCTCACAAACTTCCAAAATAGATGCCATAGATAACCCGGGACCGGAATGTCCATGATATTGTACAATGACTTCAGGATGTTTATCTTTGATGTTTCTCACCAACTGCCCTAACATTTCAGGACGGCCGATACCTGCCATATCTTTCAAACAGATTTCGGGTGCCCCCGCTTCTATTAACTGGTCAGCAATATAAGAATAATAATCCACCGTATGTACAGGAGAATAAGTGATGCAAAGAGTGGCTTGAGGAATCATCCCCGCTTCTTTAGCATATTTTATGGAAGGAATAATATTACGAACTTCATTCAAGCCACAAAATATACGAGTAATATCCACGCCTTGCGCATGTTTTACCTTATACATTAACCGACGTACATCAGCTGGAACAGGATACATTCGCAATGCATTTAAACCGCGGTCCAACATATGCGTCTGAATACCCGCCTCACGTAAAGGTTTGGTAAATGTACGCACTGCCTTGTTAGGATTCTCACCATACAGTAAGTTCACTTGTTCAAAAGCACCTCCATTAGTTTCCACTCGGGCAAAACACCCCATTTCAACGATTAGAGGAGCAATTTTGGCTAACTGATCAGCTCTGGGCTGGTACTTCCCTGATGACTGCCACATATCGCGGTAGACCAAACTGAATTTGATTTCTTTTTTCATAATTATTACTTGATTTAAAGGTGTCTTGTCCTTTTGCAAATATAACAAATGAATAAAAATAAAGTTAATATTCGAATCTATTTTTTAGCTTCCAAAAACATGTTTAATATCATATTGTAAACCAATAAAAACAAAAAGGCAGAGCAAAAGAATTTCACTCTACCTTTTTGATAATTTTTCCCTTTGGATTATACAAAATCACGGAGTTGCCCTTGCAAGCGTTGTCTGGTAAAAAAGATTCTGCTTTTTACAGTACCCAACGGCAATCCCAACTTTTCGGCAATCTCACGATATTTGAATCCCGACACATGCATAGCGAATGGAATACGGTATTCTTTGGGAAGCAAGCCGACTATACGATGTATTTCTTTCATGTCATAAGCTCCCTCGGTACTATCAAAGCCGGAATCCTGAGGCATACTTAAATGGTAGAGATTGTCTGTATGGTCCACAAATGTCTGGTCACGCACTATTTTCCTATAATTGTTTATAAAGATGTTACGCATAATGGTATACATCCATCCCTTAAAGTTTGTATCGGGGATATACTTGTCTTCATTATCCAGCGCTTTCAATGAAGTTTCTTGTAGCAGGTCATTAGCCTCCTCACGGTCGGCTGTGAGTTTGTATGCAAACCGAAGTAATTCTTCTTGCACACCCAGCAGGTTCTTTTTAAAACTAACGCTATTCATAAATCTTTCAGTTTAGGTTCATATTCTTTTTCCATGCTCTCGGTAATGCAAGGATAGCGCATTTTAAATAGGTGTCAAAGAAAAAACTATTAAAATAGGGGGTAAAAACCGTCATTTATCAGTTTTTACCCCCTATTTTGATAGTTTTCAGGTGCTGTTTAGCGTTGTTCCCCCTTTAAAATTGGTAAACAGATGCTATATTTAACAGCTAAAATACGCGCCAAAAACACAGTACTACCTCCTATTATCTGGCAAATAAAGGCTTCCAGACCAAACAGATCACATATCCAATAGGCTAATCCCCCCACCACACAGGCCATTGCATAAATTTCTTTACGAAAAATAAGCGGAATTTCATTAATAAAAACATCGCGGAGCACACCACCTGCGGCCCCAGTGATACTACCCATGATTATAGCTACCCAAAAAGGATATCCGAGAGCAATACTTTTACCTACCCCCACTACTGTAAATAGTGCCAGGCCGATGCTGTCGAACAGGAAGAAAGTGTTATGCATATGAATCAAATACTTGCCGAAAGCAATTACCCAAAACAATGCAAGTCCTGTACATATTAAATATATAGGGTCAGTCATCCAACCCGGAGTCACATCTAGAAGCACATCACGGATAGTACCTCCTCCGATAGCCGTCGCCAAACCCACTACATACGCACCAAACCAGTCAAACTGTTTGGCAGACGCCAATCTGATACCGCTGATGGCAAAGGCAAACGTACCTATAAAATCTAAAACTTGAACAAATGTTAGCATAATGGTTGTTATTTGTCTGCAAAGTAACGAATAAATTCGATAAGAAAATGTATTTTTGTGTTCAGAAAATAGCTTAAAATAAGATGAAAGTAACAATTATCGCCGGTGCACGTCCCAATTTCATGAAAATAGCCCCATTAATGCGTGCTATCAAAGCTGCAAAGGCAGCAGGAAAAAATATCACTGCCCGCCTGGTCTACACAGGTTCGGACGAAGATAAAAGTTTGGAACCTTCTCTGTTTACAGACCTAGATATGCCGCGTCCCGATGTGTATCTGCATGTGGATAATACAGATTTTTTCCAGCGAATGGCAGGTATATTGGTAGCTTTCGCCCGCGAACTGGAACAACATCCTGCACAGGTAGTACTTGTAGTGGATGACCTAACTCCTACTATGGCGTGTTCTATCGTGGCTAAAAAGAAGGGGATAAAAGTTGCTCATCTAGTGGCCGGAACCCGTTCTTTCAATATGGATATGCCAAAAGAAGTAAACAGTATGATAACAGATGGCTTGTCTGATTATCTATTCACGGCCGGAATGGTAGCCAACCGCAATCTGAATCAAACAGGAACCGAACAAGCACATGTACATTTTGTAGGAAACATTCTGATTGATACGCTGCGTTATAACCGTACTCGCTTACAGCGCCCGGTAGCATTCTCTATTATGGGACTGAAAGAAAAAGAATACCTCTTGCTAACCTTGAACAAGCATTCATTGCTAAACAATGATACTGCACTGAAAGCTATCTTCCGCACTATACTGGAAAAAACAGACAAGCCGATCGTGGCACCGCTCCACACGTATGTAAAAAACAAGCTGTCTGTTTTAGATATTACTTCTGAAAGGTTATATATATTACCACCGCAACCTTATTTGTCATTCGGTTATTTAGTGAGCCATGCCCAGGGTCTCATTACAGATTCGGGTAACGTAGCGGAAGAAGCTACTTTTTTAGGAATCCCCTGTATGACATTAAGTACGTATGCAGAACATCCCGAAACAGTGACAATCGGCACAAACCGGCTAGTGGGGGAAGACCCTGAAATCTTAGCAAACGCCCTTGACATGCTGAATAAAGGAGAATGGCAAAAGGGGCTTTTACCGGAACGCTGGGATGGACACACTGCAGAAAGAATTGTGCAAACGTTGCTGGATGAACATAAATAAAATAGAAAACCATTCTCAGATAAAAACACGGATGCCGCAGAATACCAAATCCTGCGGCATCCGTGTTTTTATCTGAGAATGGTTTTCTATCAATATCACTTACACTCTCCTCTTTACCAAGTATAATTCAAACCAAAACTAAGCAATTCCTGCAACTGGAAATAACTCTTGTTATCCTCAGTCAATGTCACACCGTCATCATAACGCGCATGAACAAACAACTTAGTAGACAAATAGCGGTTCAATACAAAATTGAATGTATTTTCCCAACTGGCAATTACGGTGTCATAAGTTGTAAAGTACTCCAATTTAGATTCCCACACAATACTGGGAATAATTTTCCAAGTCAGATTACCTGTAAATTTCGAACCGAAAAGATTTGCTGTTTTATGCCCCGGATCCACATTAAAAGCACCCGGATCAGTTATCTTATCATTACTGATATACATAAAAGTATACGCCAGTGGAGATCCTAACAAAGACAATGAATAATTCTTCTTATTCTGCTTAAAGTCCATACCGAGGGTTATATCCAATTGAGCGGGAGACAGAAAATTAGAAATCATATCATTCGTATTCGTCTTATAATTCCCAAAAAACTGGGTCTTGAACTCGCCCGCCAAAGTATAATACCAGTTTTTGAACGCTTTCACACCCAGTTTACTGTTTAAACGAAACAAGTCGGCATTCGTCTTATATTTATGCACTGTATCTGACGGTGCTGTAACAAAACCCAATTTTATTTCCAGCTTATTTTCAAACTCTATACGCTGGCGGTCATCAAAATTAGCTTCCAGCACCAAGCCAGACAATAGCGCATTAGTACTTTCACCACCTTTATACCAGTTATCTGAAATATAATGTTGTGTGAACTGAACATATCCATTCCCCTTATGCGTCCAAAAGTTAGGACGTACCACCAACAATTCATTATCCGTAGTCAAGCTTTCCACCGGTGTTTCCGGTTGAAGGAAACTTTTGATTTTCTCTTTCCTTGGTCTTTTTACTATCTGATTATTTTCCAGTGGTTTCAGGTCGGCCAAATAAAGTTCGTTATTCACCAGTCTGCCCGGATATTGCAAATAATAATTCCTTAATATATTATTCGACCAACGGTCTGCAGCGGCCAAGGTTTCCAAATCGGGCAGCTGATATATAGCAGCAGATACAGAGTCGCGTTTCCCCATATACAGCGAATCAACAGCCGTCATTATTTTCGTATCCGGACTCCATTTTATTTCAAAAATTTCTTTTATAGGAGCTTCATAATAAGTGGGCGGAACAAACAACTTATAAAAAGCCGGATTAGGACGTACCCACCGGGGAGCCGGGATATTCAAATCATCCCACAGTCTGAAATAAGCAAAATAAGATGCGCTCAAAGCTGATAATGAATCAGAAAAGGCTTTCACAGCCGGATCTTCTTTCGTCTTGGTTACTTTCTGTGCCGATGCCTCTCCCATACAGAATACAGCAAGCACTATAGTCAAACATATACTTTTTCTCATACTATTTTTAGTTTTGTGCAAAAATACACTTAATTTTCCTTTTCCCAAAAAACTGTTTCCTTTATATAATAACGAATGATAAATTCAATTTCATCAAATGATTTTTTAAAGCATATCCGACGATATTGAAAAAGATTTTGTAATTTTGCAACTTTGATAAATATTGCGATATTGATAATTAAGAAAATAACATTTAAAAATATTAAGTAGTGGGAGAAACTAAGTATATCTTCGTAACTGGTGGTGTTGCCTCCTCATTAGGTAAAGGTATTATTTCATCATCAATAGGTAAATTACTGCAAGCCAGAGGCTACAATGTGACAATTCAAAAGTTCGATCCGTACATCAATATCGATCCGGGAACTTTGAATCCTTATGAACATGGTGAATGTTATGTAACGGTAGACGGACACGAAGCCGACCTCGATTTGGGACATTACGAACGTTTTTTGGGCATCCAGACAACTAAAGCCAATAACATTACAACAGGACGTATTTACAAAAGTGTTATTGACAAAGAACGCCGCGGTGACTATTTGGGAAAAACTATTCAGGTTATCCCCCATATTACCGACGAGATCAAACGCAATGTAAAATTATTGGGAAGCAAATATAAATTTGATTTTGTCATTACCGAAATTGGTGGTACTGTAGGTGATATTGAATCACTTCCTTATTTGGAAAGTATCCGCCAATTGAAATGGGAAATGGGACGTAATGCGTTGTGCGTACACCTTACTTATGTTCCTTATCTGGCGGCAGCAGGCGAATTGAAGACCAAACCTACCCAACACTCTGTAAAAGAATTGCAATCCGTAGGTATTCAGCCAGACATATTGGTATTGCGTACCGAGCACGAATTGAGCACTAATTTGAAAAAGAAAGTTGCTCTATTCTGTAACGTAGATGAAAATGCTGTGGTGCAGTCCATCGATATGCCCACTATTTATGAAGTACCTTTGCGTATGCAGGAACAAGGACTGGATGTAACCATCCTTCAAAAAATGGGATTGCCCGTGGGTGAAACTCCAACCCTCGGCCCATGGAGAGATTTTCTAGATCGTCGTCACAAAGCAACTAAAAAAGTAAAAATTGGATTAGTTGGTAAATACGATTTACAAGACGCATATAAATCTATCCTTGAAGCTTTGTCACAAGCAGCCACTTACAATGACCGTAAAGCGGATATCCACTTCATCAATAGCGAGAAACTGACAGATGCCAATGTAGAAGAGCAAATTAAGGAAATGGATGGTATCATCATCTGTCCAGGATTCGGACAACGTGGCATAGAAGGTAAGTTCGTCGCTATTAAATATGCACGTACACACAATGTACCCACTTTTGGTATCTGTCTAGGTATGCAGTGCATGGCTATTGAGTTTGCCCGTAACGTGCTAGGTTATACAGATGCCAATAGCCGTGAAATGGATGAAAAAACGCCACACAACGTGATAGACATTATGGAAGAACAGAAAGCTATTACCAACATGGGCGGCACTATGCGCCTAGGGGCCTATGAATGTATCCTTGACCAACACTCAAAGACTTTCGAAGCCTATAAAAGCGAACATATACAGGAACGCCACCGTCACCGCTACGAATTCAACAATGACTATAAGCAGGAGTACGAAAAGGCGGGTATGAAATGTGTGGGTACCAATCCAGAATCCGATTTAGTGGAAATAATTGAAATTCCAACATTAAAATGGTTCATCGGAGTCCAGTTCCATCCCGAGTACAGCAGTACAGTATTGAAACCACATCCTTTGTTCCTGTCATTTATCAAAGCGGCAATAGACAAATAAGAAACGAGAATTATAATATAATAAGGTAAACAAGTAAAAATGGACAAAAACACTTTAGTGGGATTCGCCCTGATTGGTGCAGTTGTGATAGGCTTCAGCATCTACAACCGTCCTAGCCAGGAAGAAATGGCACGTGCCAAACATTATCAGGATTCCATTCAGGCGATAGCCCAAAAAGAGGCCGAACGACAGGCACAGGCTGCCACGACACAGAGCCAGAATGCAACATTGCATTTAGACTCTACCTCTATGTTCTATGGCGCAAGCCAAGGTGCGGAACAGCTAACGACACTGGAAAATAATGTAGTAAAACTGACTTTCACCAATAAAGGTGGACGGGTATGTGCAGCCATATTAAAAGACTATAATGGACAGGACGGCAAGCCTTTGATGCTGTTTGATGAAAAAGATTCGGGCATGAATTTCGCTTTCGAAGGAAAGAATGAAAACATTTTGACCGAGGATATGTATTTCCAGCCTACCAACGTAACAGACAGCACTGTAACCATGCGTCTGGCAGCAAACAATGGAGGCTATATAGATTTCGATTACAAACTTTTGCCGGATGCTTACATGGTGAATTTCACAATTCGCGCAAATGGCATGCAGAATTTCTTCCCTCCTGCCCTGAACACTGTCAATATAAACTGGCGTCAACGGGCACGTCAACTTGAAAAAGGTTTCAGCTTCGAGCAGCGCTATACCTCGCTCACCTACAAGCCAGTAGAAAAAAGTTCAGATTATCTGAACGAAATGAAAGAAGCAAAAGAAGATGTAACTGATCGTTTGGACTGGATTGCTTTCAAAAATCAGTTCTTCTCAAGCGTACTTATTGCCGATCAAGATTTTGACAAAGCCTCCCTAACCTCTACCCCCCAACAGGAAGGAAGCGGATATATGAAGAACTATACCGCAGACATGACAACTTTCTTTGATCCTACCGGAAAGCAGTCTACCAATATGCAGTTCTACTTCGGTCCGAACCATTTCAAGACTTTGCTGAACAGCAATGATCTAAGCCTTTCCCAAAAAGACTTGGAACTAGAAGATCTGGTTTATTTGGGATGGCCCATTATCCGCTGGGTAAACCGCTGGTTCACTATTAATTTGTTTGATTGGCTCTCGGGTTGGGGACTGAGCATGGGTGTCGTATTGCTGCTGATGACAATTATCGTCAAAGTGTTAGTTTATCCGGCTACCTACAAATCATATATGTCTTCTGCCAAGATGCGCGTCCTGAAACCGTATATCAACGAGATTAATGCAAAATATCCCAAGAAAGAGGATGCTTTAAAAAAGCAACAGGAAACGATGGCACTTTACAGCAAATACGGAGTAAGCCCCATGGGAGGTTGCTTGCCTATGCTGATACAAATGCCGGTATTCATGGCTTTATTCTTCTTCGTGCCTAACGCTATTGAGTTGCGTCAACAAAGTTTCTTATGGGCCCCGGACTTATCCACTTATGATGATATTATCAACTGGGGAACCAACATTCCTTTGCTGGGCAATCATTTAAGCCTCTTCTGTTTGCTGTTCAGTATCACTAATATTCTGAATACCATGTACACCATGAAACAGCAAGATATGGGACAACAGCAAATGCCGGGTATGAAACTAATGATGTATATCATGCCAGTCATGTTTATTTTCATCTTCAACGGTTATTCTTCCGGTTTGAATTATTATTACTTCATTTCCGGACTGATTGGTATCCTCACTATGGTGATTCTGCGCAAAACAACTGATGAAAAGAAACTCCTTGCCATGCTGGAAGCACGGAAAGAAAAGAAAAGCCAAAAGAATGGCGGCAAACCAGGTGGTGGCGGACTAATGGCCAAACTGGAGGCTTTGCAAAAGGAGCAGGAGCGTCTGCAACAAGAAAGAATGAATAAAGGAAAAAAATAACGAGTTTACACTCCCTAAAAAGACAGCGAAGGCCGCCGTATTATTACAGAATAGCGGTCTTCGCTGTTCTGTAATAATACGATAGCTACTTCTATATTTATTCCTCTCAGCAAAGATACCATCCACAAGCACACAAAGAAACAAAACAAATATGCAGGAACATTTCACATCACCGGCTTTTATACGTATTTTTGCAGTCAATTAATCATCAAAAACAATTTTTAGATATGAATAAATCAAGCGCAACCATCATGGCAGCAGCACTTATGCTAGCTTCTTCCTGTACCGAAGTAAAGCAGGAAGGACAGGGCTACGAACCCATTATAGGTAAGCAAGAAATCACCATCAAAGATGGCCGTCTCACCCCCGAAGCCCTGTGGGCAATGGGACGTATAGGCAGTCTGAGTATTTCCCCCGACGGCAAAAAGATAGCCTACACTGTAGCCTATTATAGTGTTCCCGAGAACAAAAGCCATCATGTAATTTACGTAATGAATACCGATGGAAAGAACAACACCCTGCTTACTCAAACAGCCTGGAATGAAAGCGAACCTCAATGGATAAAAGGCGGAACAAAAATCGCATTCTTATGCAATGAAAGTGGTGGTAGCCAGATTTGGGAGATGAATCCTGACGGTACGGAACGCCGTATTATTTCCGATTTCAAAGGAGACATAGAAGGATTCTCTTTTTCACCGGACGGCAAAAAGATTCTTTTCATCTCACAAATAAAATACGGCCAACGCACCGTAGACCTCTACCCTGACCTACCCAAAGCCAGTGGTATCATTGTAAACGACCTGATGTATAAACATTGGGACGAATGGGTAGAAAGTATTCCGCATCCTTTTATCGCTGATTTTAATGGTAACATGATGGGAGCAGCCACCGATATCATGGAAGGTGAACCGTTTGAAGCTCCAATGAAACCTTTCGGAGGTATCGAGCAACTGGCTTGGAGCAACGACTCTAAACAAATAGCTTACACCAGCCGAAAGAAGCAAGGATTGGCATACGCAGTATCTACCGACTCAGATATATACCTATATAATATAGAAAAAGGCACAACACTGAACCTGTGCAAACTGAATGGACAAGATTCGAATGGAACAGATGAGATGAGAGGATATGACACTAATCCGAAATTCAGTCCCGATGGCAAATACATTGCATGGCAAAGCATGGAGCGCGATGGTTACGAAAGCGACCGAAACCGCCTGTGCGTCTACAATTTGAATAACGGCCAAAAGACATTTGTCACCGAAAGTTTCGAATCGGGCGTAGATGACTACTGCTGGAACAATGATTCACAAAGTCTGTATTTTATCGGTGTATGGCATGGAACCAGCATGGTATACAGTACCAATCTGAATGGTGATATAAAAAAACTGACTGACGGCATGTATGACTACGGATCAGTAGCCATGGCAGGCGACAAAATAATTACCAAACGTCATTCTATCAGTGCTGCTGATGAAATCTACACTCTCACTCCTGCCGACGGACAAGTGGCACAACTCTCACACGAGAATGACCACATCTTTAAACAACTGAAATTGGGCAAAGTAGAGGAAAGATGGACCAAGACTACTGACGGCAAGCAAATGCTCTCATGGGTGATCTATCCCACTAATTTTGACGCAAACAAGAAGTATCCTACTTTGTTATTCTGTGAAGGTGGGCCACAAAGTCCCGTTAGCCAATTCTGGAGCTACCGCTGGAACTTCCAGATTATGGCAGCCAACGATTATATTATCATCGCTCCGAATCGTCGCGGTCTGCCCGGATTCGGCATGGAATGGTTGGAACAAATTAGCGGTGACTACGGAGGTCAATGTATGAAAGACTATTTATCCGCCATAGATGATATTTCGAAAGAACCATATGTAGATACCGACCGTTTAGGATGCGTAGGTGCCAGCTTCGGCGGATTCTCCGTCTATTGGCTGGCGGGACACCATAACAAACGTTTTAAAGCATTTATTGCACACGATGGTATATTCAATATGGAACAGCAATATCTGGAGACAGAAGAAATGTGGTTCGCCAACTGGGATATGGGTGGTGCATATTGGGACAAAAACAATGCAACAGCCCAACGTACCTTTGCCAACTCTCCCCATCGCTTCGTTGACAAATGGGACACTCCTATTCTCTGCATTCATGGTGAAAAAGATTATAGAATTCTCGCTTCACAAGGTATGTCGGCATTCAATGCGGCTGTGTTGCGCGGTGTTCCGGCCGAACTTTTATTATATCCGGATGAGAATCATTGGGTCTTGAAACCGCAAAATGGAGTGTTATGGCAACGCACATTCTTTAACTGGTTAGATAAATGGCTTAAATAGCGCCTAAATTACCGCAATATTATCCGTTATTAGAACTATATAGTATAATTCTCAATTTTTGTGTTACCTTTGTAAGGTCAAACAAAAAAAAATGAACATTAAGTGATATTTGTTAAGCTACCTTTTATTAGGTAAGTAAACAATAGCTTGTGAAAGTAGTTGTTTACAGTGTTAGTATATAAATAACTTTTTATTCCCCGTGCTTTGTGAGCGCACAAAGCTGGATGATTACAAAATAATAAAGTGATTATTTTTTCGTGATACCGGCTTGTGATAAGTCGGTATCATTTTTTTATCCCAGTATGATAGTATCTTATTATATCCAAAACAACAATATCCATCCACCTACCAAAATGTAGACGGATGGATATTGTCTTACTTTTATTCTCAATCTCTGCTCAAAATAAAAGCGAAGACGTCTTTTATTTAATTTTAACAGACGAAGCTTCCTATTTTTTCTGCATTAATCCTTTAAATGCCGTAGGATAAGGAGTTTCAAACTCCATCAACTCTCTGGTTACCGGATGATAGAAGCATAACTTGAAGGCATGTAACGCCAATCGTCCTAAAGGATCACACTCACTGCCATAACGCCGGTCACCAATAACAGGATGACCTAAATCCGACATATGCACACGAATCTGATTCTTACGTCCTGTTTCCAAATCCAACTCCACCAAAGAATATCCATTGGCTCGCTTTATTGTTTTATAATGAGTAACCGCAAACTTACCTTCCCCATCATCCACAGGACTGGAACTAACATACAATTTCCGGTCGGTCAACCAAGACTCTACTGTACCGTAATCCTTCTCCATATCACCAGAAACGATGGACACATAACGACGGTCCGTCACAATATCATGCCAATTATCACGTAAAGTATTCTGGGTTTTTTCATCCTTGGCATACATCATCAATCCCGAAGTTTCACGGTCCAGACGATGTACTACAAATACGCGGTTGAAACGATGTGAGCGCTTTACATACTCATTCAAAATATGTTGTGCAGTACGTTCCTTCTGACGTTCTGTGCTGACAGAAAGCAACCCTTCCTTCTTTTCCACCACCAAGATATAAGCATCCTCGTATACCAGTTTCAGCATCGGATGTTTAAACTCACGGTTATTCTTCGCCTTAGACATCTGCACTTTCATACCTGGTTTCAACGCGAAGTTATATTGAGTAGTAATCACATTATCTACCAAAATCACACGGTTGGCAAGCAACGCCTTTACCTTGCTACGACTGATTCCCGCCATTTTCCGCATCAGGAAATCCATCAGCTCAGCGGACTCCGTCACATTATATATAGTATATCGGGCAACGCTTTTCGCCTTTGGTCTGCCGGAATCATTTTTTTTACCTCTTGACATAATTCTATTTACTGTTTAAACAATTTATAATTGAGCCATTCGGATTATCCTCTTTTTTCCAGCAACACTACATTTTCCACATGATGTGTATGGGGGAACATATCTACGGGTTGCACGGCCATCACCTTGTATTTGGCATCTAACAAAGACAAATCACGTGCCTGAGTGGCTGGATTACAGCTAACATACACAATCCGCTGAGGCTCAGCAAAAAGGATTGTATTAATCACATCATCGTGCATTCCGGCACGGGGAGGATCAGTGATGATAACATCAGGACGACCATGTTGACTGATGAACTCTTGAGTCAGGATATCCTTCATGTCACCGGCATAAAATAAGGTATTGTCAATGCCATTGATTGCCGAATTCACTTTGGCATCTTCTATCGCTTCAGGCACATATTCGATACCAATCACTTTCTTTGCCTGACGTGAAACGAAGTTGGCTATGGTTCCAGTCCCCGTATAAAGATCATACACCAACTCATTACCAGTCAATCTGGCAAAATTACGGGCCACCTTATAAAGATTATACGCCTGTCCGGAATTAGTTTGATAAAATGATTTCGCTCCTATCTTGAATCGCAAGCCTTCCATTTCCTCAAAAATATGGTCATTCCCTTTAAACACCATCACATCCAGATCGTTAATGGTATCATTACACTTATTATTGACTACATATAACAAGGAAGTGATTTGCGGAAAACGTTCTACAACAAAAGTCAGTAACCGCTTCATTAAATCCAATTCACCCTCTTCTACAATCTTGCATTGCAGCAACACCATAAGCTCACCCGTACTTGAGGTACGAATCATCAAGTTGCGAAGCATTCCTTCTTGAGAACGCAGATTAAAGAAAGAATAATTGTGTTCGTATGCATAGTCACGAATCGCATTGCGTATCTGGTTGCTGATATCATCCTGTAACCAGCACTTGTCTATAGCCAGCACCTTGTCAAATGCACCGGGAATGTGGAAACCTACGGCATTCATCTGATCGTACTTCACATCTTCCTTTACCTCTTCCTCTGTCAGCCAACGTTTGTTAGAAAACGTAAATTCCAATTTGTTGCGATAAAATTCCGTTTTTTCCGACCCCATGATAGGTGAAATTTCCGGCAATTCAATCTTGCCGATACGGGTCAGGTTATCCGTCACCTGCTTTTGCTTATACTTTATTTGTTCTGTGTATGGCAGACACTGCCACTTACAACCACCACATACACCATAATGCTGACAGAAGGGTACTGCACGCACAGGAGAATACTCATGGAATTTCACTGCCACAGCTTCTGCATAATGATTTTTCTTACGTTTTACCTGCAAGTCTACCACATCACCGGGTACTACATAAGGCACAAACACTACCAAGTCATTCACTTTCGCCAAAGCTTTTCCTTCGGCAGCTACATCTGTTATCGTTACCTTCTCTAATAATGGAAGTTCTTTCTTCTTTCTAGCCACTTTTCCGAATAAGTTAATTTGGGGACAAATTTAAGCATTTTCCCCGAATATACCCCCATAAATCGAAAGATATTAAAATTGTAAAGTAGAAATTACAATTTCTGCTAATTTTTTTCAGTAAATAGTTTGGAGATAAATAAAATATGTATAGTTTTGCGATTACATTTTTTGAGCGAGTTAACTTTAAATACATTATTATGGATAAAAAAAGAGTTTACACCTTTGGTAATGGACAAGCTGAAGGAAAAGCAGATATGAGAAATCTGCTTGGTGGAAAAGGCGCTAACCTGGCTGAAATGAATCTAATCGGTGTTCCCGTACCTCCGGGATTTACAATCACCACAGAAGTTTGTAGCGAATATTATGAGTTAGGTAGAGATAAAGTAGTAGAACTACTGAAAGCGGATGTTGAGAAAGCCATCGCCAACATTGAAAGTCTGATGAACTCTAAATTCGGTGATATAGAAAATCCGTTATTGGTTTCCGTACGTTCAGGTGCTCGTGCTTCCATGCCTGGAATGATGGATACAATCCTTAATTTAGGTTTAAATGACGAAGTGGTGGAAGGCTTGAGCCGCAAGACCGGACGTCCTCGTTTCGCATGGGATTCTTACCGTCGTTTCGTACAAATGTATGGTGACGTAGTATTGGGTATGAAGCCGGTAAATAAGGAAGACATCGACCCTTTCGAGGAAATCATCGAAAAAGTAAAGGAAGAAAAAGGTGTGAAGCTAGACAACGAATTAGAAGTGGAAGACCTTAAAGAACTGGTTAAACGCTTTAAAGTCGCTGTAAAAGAACAAACCGGACAAGATTTTCCGACCTGTGCATACGAGCAACTTTGGGGTGCCATCTGTGCTGTATTCCGTAGTTGGATGAACGAACGCGCCATTCTTTACCGCAAGATGGAAGGTATTCCTGCCGAATGGGGTACTGCTGTAAGTGTACAAGCCATGGTATTCGGTAACATGGGTGACACTTCAGCTACCGGTGTTTGCTTCTCTCGTGACGCTGGTAACGGTGAGGATTTGTTTAATGGCGAATATTTGATCAACGCACAAGGTGAAGATGTTGTAGCCGGTATCCGTACCCCGCAACAAATCACAAAAATCGGTTCTCAGCGTTGGGCAGAACGTGCCGGTATTTCTGAAGAAGAACGCATAGCCAAATATCCCTCTATGGAAGAAGCCATGCCGGAAATCTACAAAGAACTGGATGCCCTGCAGACCAAATTGGAAAACCACTATCGCGATATGCAGGATATGGAATTTACTGTACAGGAAGGGAAATTATGGTTTTTGCAGACTCGCAACGGTAAACGTACCGGAGCAGCTATGGTAAAAATCGCCATGGACTTGTTGCGTCAGGGAATGATTGATGAAAAAACAGCGTTGGAGCGTTGCGAACCTAATAAATTAGACGAACTTCTCCACCCTGTGTTCGATAAGAAAGCTTTGAAAGAAGCAAAAGTTTTGACTCGTGGTTTACCCGCTTCTCCAGGTGCTGCTACCGGTCAGATTGTGTTCTTCGCCGATGATGCAGCTAAATGGGCCGCCGATGGTAAGAAAGTAGTAATGGTACGTATAGAGACTTCTCCGGAAGACTTGGCAGGTATGGCTGTCGCCGAAGGCATCCTGACCGCACGTGGCGGCATGACCTCTCACGCTGCAGTTGTGGCCCGTGGTATGGGTAAATGCTGCGTATCCGGTGCTGGTGCTATCAATGTGGATTATAAGACACGTACCGTAGAAATTGAAGGTATTACATTAAAAGAAGGTGATTTCATCTCTCTGAACGGTACTACCGGTGAAGTATATAAAGGTAAAGTGGAAACCAAAGCAGCCGAAGTTTCAGGCGATTTCGCCGCATTGATGGATCTTTGCAACAAATACACCAAGCTGAATGTCCGCACCAACGCTGATACTCCGCATGATGCGGAAGTAGCTCGCGCCTTTGGTGCTTCAGGTATCGGTCTTTGCCGTACAGAACACATGTTCTTTGATGCTGAAAAGATTGTCGCTATGCGTGAAATGATCCTATCACCGGATGTAGAAGGACGCAGAAAAGCTCTAGCCAAATTGCTTCCTTATCAGAAAGCCGACTTCAAAGGCATCTTTAAGGCTATGGATGGATGTCCGGTTAATGTTCGTCTGCTCGATCCTCCTTTGCATGAGTTCGTTCCCCACGATGCAAAAGGTCAGGAAGAAATGGCTAAAGCAATGGGCGTAACTGTACAGGAAATCAAAAAACGTGTGGAAAGTCTGTGTGAACACAATCCGATGTTAGGCCACCGCGGCTGTCGTTTGGGTAACACCTATCCCGAAATCACAGAGATGCAGACTCAAGCGATTCTAGGTGCTGCAATTGAACTGAAGAAAGAAGGATATGATCCGCATCCCGAAATTATGGTTCCCTTGACCGGTATCCTGTATGAATTCGAAGCTCAGGAAAAGGTAATCCGTGATGCAGCAGCAGCATTATTTGAAAAAGAAGGTATGGAAATTCCGTTCAAGGTAGGTACCATGATTGAAATTCCGCGTGCTGCATTGACAGCCAACCGCATTGCCAGCCGTGCAGAATACTTCTCATTCGGTACCAATGACTTGACTCAGATGACCTTCGGTTATTCCCGTGACGATATCGCTTCATTCTTGCCGGTATATCTGGAAAAGAAGATTCTGAAAGTAGACCCGTTCCAAGTACTCGATCAAAATGGTGTAGGTCAGCTGATTGAAATGGCTGTAGATAAAGGTCGTTCAGTTCGTCCTGATTTGAAATGCGGTATCTGCGGTGAACATGGTGGTGAACCTTCATCAGTGAAATTCTGTCACAAAGTTGGTTTGAATTATGTATCTTGTTCTCCATTCCGCGTACCTATCGCCAGACTTGCTGCTGCCCAGGCTGCAATAGAGGAATAATCTCTTAAAAATATTATTTTTATATCAGGCTGTAATTCACCGTTTTACGGTAGTTGCAGCCTGATTTGCGCTTAGACGGTTCGTACATTTGACCGCAAAAAATGAGCCAAATAAACGTATTTGTTTTACTCTATGTTTACCCCAAAAATGGCCATGTTTACCCCGTTTACCCCAAAGTTTTCCCCATTGTTTTATCATTAAAATATAGTAGGTATGACAACATTCAAAGCAACGGTAAAAAAGCCAAGATCAGATGGATTCTATACAGTTTACATTAGAGTCACACATCAGCGCAAAACAAGTTACATCAAGACTAACAAGATTATTGATCCGGCTCATATAACCAGTAGTGGTGAGTTAACAGACCCGGTAGTGAATGAATATTGTGCCATAATCATACGCCAATATACAGACAAACTGAATCGTGTTGACGCTACATTTTGGGAACTTAAGGATGTCATAGAATTCCTTCACAAAAATGATGAAGAAACATGCTTCAGTGATTATGCGAGAAAGTATATTTCGAAGATGGAATCTGAAGGGCATGAACGTAATGCAAAAAACTATAAACTTGCAGTCAATCATTTAGAACGGTATATAGGTACTACCAAAATCATGTTTAGCATTCTTACGACTTCTGTTTTAACACAATGGATTGACACATTGTATAAGACCAGCAGGGCAAAAGAAATGTATCCTACTTGTATCAGACAGATTTTTAAGAAAGCAATCATAGAATTGAATGACGAAGAACGTGGTATTTTGCGTATAAAATACAATCCATGGCTAAAAATTATAATCCCAAAATCAGACAATACACTGAAAAGAGCAATCAGTGCAGAAGCTTGTCGTGAATTCTTTAATCGTCCTCTGCCACAAAGTAAAATGGTATCTCCCCTTCCTGAACTCGGCAGAGATATAGCCCTGCTTTCATTATGTATGGGTGGTATTAACACGATAGACCTTTACGAACTGAAAAAGAGAGATTATAAAAATGGTATTATAGGATATAAGAGAGCGAAAACAAGACATAGTCGTAGGGATGAAGCATACATGGAGATTCGTATTGAACCGTTTATACAGGATACATTTAATAAATATCTATCTACGGACCAGACAGATGAATATCTGTTTAATTTTCATAGTCGTTATAGTAATTCCGATAGTTTCAATGCCAATATAAATATGGGAATCAGGCGAATATGCCAAGATATGGGAATGTCCAAGGAGGAATATTATTGCTTTTATACGTTTCGTCATACCTGGGCAACCATTGCTCAAAACGATTGTGGAGCAAATATGTATGAGGTAGCATTTGGTATGAACCATAGCCATGGATTTAATATAACAAGAGGCTATGTAAAAATAGACTTTACTCCAGCATGGGAACTTAATGCAAAAATCATAGACTTCATATTTTTCAGTAATAAAAACAGTAAACAGAGTTTGGTTCGTAACTTTGAATCACCTGCAGAGAAAATGTTTCGTATTACAAAAAAGATGATGATATATGGAAGAGCATATTTCAAAGGCGAAGTTATTGCCGAAGTTACAGACATAGGTTTTGATACCGTTGATGATGTCATTTCAGCACTTGCCAATCAGCTTCCTAATGACATACCCGTAGGATGTAATGTACAGTTCCGATTAACAAACTGTGATTCTCAAAAAGAAGCAGTATATGTCAGAAGCAAAGGCAAGGGATTCTAAATTTGAACATATAGGGGAAATCAGCCCATTTATTTCAGAACCGTACCATTTCTCATATTGGTGCGGTTCTTTCTATTTGTCCGGTTGATTCCAGGGCAATACTTCACGGTCTATAAGTATGGCAAAGACAAGTACGATAAGCTTCCATATAAGGATGAAAGTTTTCTTGACCAACCAGACTGCAAGACGTATGGCAATCCTCAAAAGCCAGAACGCTAGCTTCAGGAGCAACATACCGATAATAAATACCGGCAACAGATATATAATCAACAACAATTCAAACATAACGTGTAATATTTAGTGAATATAAGACCTTATTAATTATATAAATATACTAAAAATCAATGAGATACAGAAATTTACACAACACTATTTTCTTGTTATTCGAGTAGATTTTCTACTGACTATCAGTGTAATATCACCATGATAACAAGGTATCTCTAGACTCTGATTATAGGGGTTATTCTACCTGAATGTTTCTGCAATACAGTTCAGATAAAATAAGATTTCCCGATAGCCATTTCATCAGCTGAATCAGCTACATGATTATATTTTCCCTTTTATTGGGATTCCAATAACTTAGATAATCAGGTTATTTTTACCTTACTATGATGATATTGGGGTTATATAAGTTATAGGTCTTATGAGAGAGATAACTATTTATCCTGTATAACTACATCTTGTGTGTTTTTGAAACTTTGGTTTATCCAACCATAGATAACGGAATTTTGTTTACTGATTACTTCGATTTGTATGGTTCTATGATTGAATAATGCTTGTAGCATCTATTTCAGAACACACTGATATTGGCTTGATAGATTATAGGACTCTATACAACAATATTCCGCTATATGGATATTCCAAGATAACAAGATGCTACAGCACATGGTAAGCAGGAATATGCCTCCAAAGAATTGTGTTGTTGATTTAGGTTTGCAACGGCAATCTCCGGTAAATTTGGGTGTAATAATCATTCCCGGAAGGTATCGTTCTGCTGTGCAGAGTTTTCCAAGCAAGTTGTACTTTTGTGGCCACAAAACTCCGTTTCGTACTCACAAAAGTAACTTGCCGAATGCTGGCGCATCGGAGCGGCTGGCCGCTGTTTCGCATGGCGAAAGAAGGTCCGGGAAACCTAACCACCAATGTATCCAAGTATGAAGAATCAGAGAACCAAGTACATCAAGGTCAGAATGACACCAGAGGAAGTACAACGGTTTAAGGAGAAATCTGCCTCCTATTCATCCGTGAGCCATTATATACGCTCAGCACTGGCAGAGTATTCAAATATCGGTACCAAAAGGCAACTCGAACTGATGAACGATCTCGGGCTGTTTTACCGTAAATATCAGAATGAACTTTCCTGGGCTGGAGGGAACCTTAATCAGTCGGTTAAACGTGCCAATGAGCTTGCGGTAGCCGGATTACTCTCACCCAGCTATATTCAGGAAGTTCTGTTACCTGTTATCCTTGAAATTCAGGAAACATTAAACAGAATAAAGAAAGATCTTGATTCTCTGACACAGAGATCAGTCAAAATCTGAGTTATTAGTTACACGGTATTCAATCATTTCAGATATTATTATTGTGTAACCGTAGATTCATGAGCTTAAAGTATTTCGGTTACTCAGTCACTTAAACCTTGATAAATAAAGATTCAATATGATAGCAACCATATTACCGGGAAGTACTAACTTCCATGCTGTCGGTTACAATGAACATAAAGTCTCGAAAGGTGTTGCACGGCTTATCGAGATTCAGAATTTCGGTTCACTCGGAATTTTTCACAAGCCTACCCAAAGTGAGCTGGTCGGTTATCTCCAGAAGTACAGTTCACAGAACAGCAGAATCAGGAAACCGCAGTTTCATGTAGCCATATCATGTAAGGGACATGAAATGTCGGAAGATGAGTTGTTGGATTTTGCTCACCAGTATCTCAAGGAAATGGGATACGGAGAATCCGGTCAGCCGTTGCTTGTTTACTCCCATTATGACACAGAGAATACCCATCTTCATATTATCACTTCGAGAGTGGCACCTGATGGAAGAAAGATTCAGCACAGCCATGAGCGCAGACGTTCTCAGGAAGTCATAGACCGTATTCTTGGAAATAACAGGAAAAAGAAAACAGAAAATGATATTGATGCTGCCAAACAGTATACATTCTCTTCCTTTGCCCAGTTCAAGGCAATAATGGTTTCCATGGGCTATGAGGTTTATCAAAAAGATGAGAATGTATTCGTCAAGCATGGTGGTAAGGTTCAGAAGGAAATTCCTTTTACTGAAATAGAAAGTCTTTTCAAGAGCGGTTATCGGGAAAGGACACGTTGCCGTCAGCTTAGAAGCATATTAAAGAAATACCGTGATGTAAGTTCCAACAAGGAGGAACTGCAGAAGGAACTGAAAACGAAGTTAGGTATTGACATTGTGTTCTTCGGCAAGAAGGATGCTCCATACGGATATATGCTCGTTGATCATGCAAACAAGACCGTCATTCATGGTGCAAGAGTACTGGCTGTAGAGGAATTGCTGGACTTTACTACTCCTGAAGAACGGTTCAATCGGATTGAGGATTATATTGACAGATTACTGACACTTAACCCGAAGATTACCCAAGGTGAAATATACAGTAAAATCAGGAAGCAGCGTGCCTATATCAAGAAAGGCATCATTTATTTTGATGGCCAAAGCCGTCCGTTAAAACCATTTATGGCAGAAGCAATTGACCGTAATAACCGTATAGCTATGGTAGAAATGTTCAACCCGGCAACTGAGGCTGAACGTGATATACTCTGCAAAATCTTCAAGGTATCCCGCACTGATTTAGTGGATATACCTCCGGAAAGAACACACTATCATACTGATGCTGTAAACCGTTTGCGTGAGATATTCAATGATGATACTGTAACCTCGGTCAGAAGCCAACTTCATGAAGAGGGCTTTATTGTCCGTCAGGATGAAGATGTAACTTACGCCATCAATTTCAAGCAACATATCATTATAAATCTTACTGAAGAAAACTTCAATCTTGACCGGCTAAGAAAACCAATGAAGCAGCCCGTCAAGCTATTGAAACAATATATACATCTGCAAAATAGGAAACAAGCTACACTTTTCTCCGGTAAAGTTAAATTGTGTGATTATGGCAGTGGCAGCCATAGCGAGAATCGTGAATGGGAGGTTGGGCAGAAAGACAACTATGATAACATCGATAATGGATGCTCAATGAGGAAATAATGATTTTTCATTAATAGTGCCAATTAGGAATATGGGGTGATTAATACAGACACCATTATTCCTAATCCTTCTCCACGAATCCATTATTCGTAAAGGCACTATTAATATGAGTAAAATGAGAACAATGTCTCAATAAATAATTATTTATGAATACTCACATTCAGATATCCTACTTTTCCAGGATTATATGACTCTCCAAATTCCACCTCAATATTACCATCTTGTCTTGTTGTCAAACAAGACCTTTCTTGGAACTTCCTAGTTAATTCGTTATAGACATTCCAACCTCTACTTTTTGCAGAATATTTAGAAGAAACACTAGTTTCTACATTGCTTGTATCAGATATTATTGTTAGATATGGATTTACTAATGTTACAAAATCATCGTAATAACCAGATTCGCGTCCATGATGCGGTGCTATCAAAACCCAAGCACTACTTACTGCTTCTCTAAAAGAAAAATCTCTCATAAGATATTCAAATGATTCTTTTTCATTATCCCCACAAACTACAATTTTGGCATTGCCTAACCTTATAACGACTATAGCACTAAAATTATTTTTATTACTCTTGTTACATAAATTCGTAGAAAAACACTGAGCTGTAAGACCATCAAAAGCAAAATCTGAACGAGGACTTTCTAATGGAGTAATATCTGTATTGTATGAATCTACAAAATCACAATATTGGATTATCTTATTTCTATCACAATATCTAGCATTTTCCAAGAGTTCATTCCTAGTATAACTTTTACATCTCCAAAGGACTTTCGGAAGGGCAAATTTAATATTCTCTATATCACTAAAGTGATCAAGGTGAGGGTGTGTTATTACCATATATCCAATATCATTTCCTCTTAAAGATTGAAGTGGTGATACTGAACTAGTTGACCCTAAATCTATAACGATATACTTCCCATTGGGGGCTTTTATGTGAACTGCTAATCCCAGTTCTACATTCCAAATTTTCATTGTAGCTCTTTTTGCCATGATATTTATTTTTTAGTCGTTAAGTATGCAGTAAATAACTGTCTTGCGTAAGCTCTTCCTCTATATTTCAAGAAAATATAGGCTAATATAAATACTATAATTTCAATTATCATGAAGATTGTTTGCATATTGCATGGTATCCCTTGAACAATACTTGATATAATCAACAAAATAGTAAATATCAATGATACCGCAAGCCCTCCCATCAGATTCCTGCAGAAACCAAATTCAATATTGTATTGTAAAAGAATTTTATCTCCACGGGTCTTGTTTCTTATAAGTTGAACAGCATTGGCTATCTCTTTTCTTGCTTCTGTTTCATTCAAGCTTTGTTCTTCCTTTCTTTTAAGCTTAAGGCCTAAATCCTTTTCAATATGGTCCATTATCTTATCAATATATGTACTACTGTAGGATGATTTTTTATAAATCAACAAGTCTGTTGTAGGCATACAGGTTTCATCTTCTTTAAATAAAGGATATTGAAATAAGATTTTCGAGATACTTCTGAAAAAATCTCGTGCCAAATATCCAATAGAGGAAAATATAAGTGCAGACGGAATAAATAATATTACAAATTCCCAAGAATCAGATATCTGCTTAAATAATTCTTTGAATATCTCCAGATTATAGAGATAATGTGTCAATGCCATACTTGGTAACAGCATTGCAGCTATTGCCGGATATTTTCTTGCGTATTTTGTGTACTTGTCATTCTTTTCTGTATTAATATTCATATAAAGAAGAGTTTTATTTATGTTAATGAATAGAATTAGTTTGCAAATTAGAAACGGTCGATTAAATCTTTTATATCTTCATATATAGTGATTTTTCCATTTTCGTCAATAAAAATATGACCGTTAGACGTTTTACGTTGGCATACAGTTTCAGAATCAGTTGATAGGTTATTATCGCCTTCACAATATTCAGTACTACTATAACGCGTATCTACCTGTCTCTTATCCTCCTTTCCATGTGTAGTTTTCTCTGATACAATATTTAGCTTCTTTGTTTTCCCATTTTTCATTTTTGAGAATAAATATGTGCTAAAAGATGATTTCAAACCATGATGAGGGCAAACCAGAAAATCAACACCTTGTTTAATATGTTTTAGTATTTCGCTATTTGTATCCAACATGTATTGCATACCCTCTTTTTGAAGGTCTGCCGCAAAAAATATTCGATAGTTAGAGTGTATAAAGACAGCAATACTGATATTGTTTGTATAACTTTCTGAAGCAAGAGCTTTATTTTCCTCTACATCTAATGGATAAATATAACCGATTGTCATTGAATTATCGCATACCCTTAATGGTAATTGTCTCCCTTTATATAACTCTCTCAATTTTTTCACTTCGTCACTTTGAGAATCATCTACCATACTCCAGTTTACATTCTTTCTTTTTTCTGATTCTTTTGATAAATCATTAGGAGTTGTATAAAGATTCATATAAAAATGCTTATCAAATTCAGCCAAGTCCGAAATATGGTCTTTGTGTGGATGTGATAATATAACTTGATCTATCAGATATTTATTATTTCGTTTTTCGTAACTCTTCTTTTTGAATAAAGGAACCAAGAAGTCATTAACTGGAGAAAAGTCATTTCCACTCCCAAGATCTATAACCACCTTTTTCCCTGACACCTCAATGTAAGAGCTTAATGCTCCACCAACATTTAAAATTGCAACTTTCATAATTCTATTATTATTTTATAATTTAACGTGGTTAAACATACAAATCGTATGCCAAACATAGTGATCAAGTAGATATAATACGGATTTTTCCGTGAATAAACCACCGAATATGACATAATTTCGCAAATACTGACAATTCCACAAATATGGTTTATATTACGACTGACATAATGGCATGATTCCGTGGAAAATTCACGGAATGGCAGCTTAGACAATAATATACTATTGCAAAAGTTATTTATTTATTGTATTTTTGCACTCAGTTCATAAGAAGATATCATAAAAATATAAAGACTTAAATCCATGATAGAATATTTTAAATTAAAAAATTTCATGTCTTATAGAGATGAAACAGAGTTATCTTTCGTTGCATCAAATAAGAGTGGAGGGAAAAATGAAGTTCCTGTATCATGGTACAAGATTATTGATGGTAAAAGAATTTTAAAATTACTATTAGGTATAGGACTAAATGGTACAGGTAAAACAAAAATGATAAGAGGTTTAAGCTATCTTAGACGTCTTGCTACTTTGAAACCAGAAAAGCCTACAGAAAAGCCTGATTACAGACCATTTTTGTTAGACGAGCATTCTGTTAAAGAACCTACAGAGATGTGGCTTTCTTATTATATTAACGAAGAAAATTTCTTATATTATATAAAGGTCAATCGTGATAGAATAGAAGAAGAAGAACTACGAATTCAAACTAATAGTCGAAGTTCAAGAATATATAGACGTGTATATAATTATGAAAAAGAGACAATAGAAATTTCTTTTGGACAATCTTCTGATTTGAATAAGAATGACCAACGAGATTTAGAAGTAAACATAGTCAATAATGCCACAGTTTTAAGCCAATTTGGTTCTATGAATTTAGAAAGTAGGATCTTACGACTGAATTATGATTACTTTGAAAATAGAATAAGTAGAGTTCATCAAGGTGATAAAACTTTGGCTGACAAGCTCAATACAGGGAACAAAGAACATGATGAACGTATGAAAGAGCTGTTGCTTAAACTTCTAAGTGACATTGGATCTAATATTGTCGATTATCATGTAGATATATCCTCTGTCTCTGTTGATGAGATAATAAATGGAGTTCCAGATTTTATGGCAGATGCTTTACGAAAACAATATCCAAGTGGCTTTATTGAGAATAAAACTCTTAGATTTGAACATTCTACATCAACAAGCCGTAAAAGTTTAGATTCCTCATTCGAATCTTTAGGTACCATTAATATAATACGACTAATGATTGTATTATACGATGTAGTTTTAGGAAAAAAATGTACATGCATAGATGAATTGGGTACTGGCATACATAATATAGCCCTAGAGTTTATCTTGAAAATGTATCTTAGTATGTCTGAAGAAAGCCAAGTTCTTGTAGCAACACACGATCTAGCATTATTAGATCCAAGATATTTAAATTTAAGACGAGACGCTGTTCGTAAATTCACAAAAGATAAAGATGGAGTAACACATGTTGAACGACCAGATTATTTGCACAAAACTTTAAACATGTACAAGAAATATTTGGAAGAGCTTGAAGAAGATTTGCCAGATGTGCTGTATGATAATTCTATTTTGGACGAGTATAAGAATATTGTTAGAAACAAGAAATAGTAAAGTTATTTACTTTCAATTATGGAGAACCGAAATCGGTTCTCTTTTTTTATATAGTATGGACTATTATTCGTAACTTTTTTAGCTTTGAAAATTAAGAAATCCAAGTTATTCTTATCTGAGTATTCTAGTTTATCTAACTAAAATCACTATTGTGTTGTACATTTTTTATCTGAAAACCTTGGTTAATACATTTGTCACAAAATCAATCAATACTTGAAATGATACAAACTCCGGTTATAGTGACATTTGCCAATCAGAAGGGAGGTGTAGGAAAGACTACCCTTTGCATCACCTTTGCCAACTATCTGGTGACAAAGGGTGCAAGGGTTGTGGTAATAGACTGCGACTTCCAGCACTCCATCATGAAGTGCCGAAAGGCCGACATCAGAAAATATGGCGAGCAGGAAATGCCATACGAGGTATGGGCATACGAAGCCAATGACAAAGCGATGATGACTTCCCTGATGGAGAAATTGCACAACGATCCTGAAATAGACGTTGTTCTGATGGACACACCGAGCAGTCTGAAAGCGGAAGGACTGATACCCATGTTTGTCAACTCGGATATCATTATTGTCCCATTTCACTATGACCTGGTAACCGTACCGTCCACAGCCAGCTTCCTCATGTTTGTTGACCGGCTGAAAAAGGCTGTCGGTGAAAGGATGAAAGCCAGACTCTTCATCATTCCCAATCTGAATGACGGAAGAATCGGCAAGCGTTCCGAACTGCTTATCTGGGACAATGCAAGGGATACTTTCTCAAACTACGGATATGTCACTGCGAAGATTCCCAAACGTGCGGACATGGAACGGTTCAGCACCATGGCGGCACTGGATATGCAGGCCGCTATCGTTACACCGGTCTTTGATAAGGTCTATCAGAGTATCTTCGATACACTTCAACCGATAAGGGAAAAAGAACTCAAAGGCATACAGCTGACGGAAAATCTGAATCCCAAACCTAAGAAGAAAAAGAAGGCACAGCCGTCTGATGAAGCTTCACAGGTCAGTAACGAAAATCAGAATAAAGAACCAGAATAATCAGTAAACTTCAATAACCATAGCACTATGAGTAAGGATATACCGGGAATAGATGACCTGACAAGAGGCATCAATGATTCAGAACTTATATTGACGGAAGATTCCGCAGGAACACAGGTTGAGCAAAAGGGAAATAATAACGAAGCACAGGAAAAGGATACTGCTGTTTCCCTCCCAGATACAGGATGCTGGGATGACTTCATGGAATACCTGCAATCGGACGGTTCCGGAACGGATAAGACTGAAAGGCTTGTCTGCAAGCTTGACCGTGACCTTGCGGATTCACTGGACGACTGCGATATACATGGCAGATGCCGCTCTGACCTGGTGAATGCCATCGTAAGGGCATTCTTCAAGTCATACCTGCCACGTCTGGCAGAATACAGAAGGGAAAAGAAATCTTTGTTTAACAGTTATAATCTGTAGGATATGAAAAAGACTGACTGGACCGACAGGATGCTGGCCGCTCTTGTCGAACTGTATCCGGTAGAGACCACAGCCTATACCGCTGCCGTTCTCAATCTGAGCGAATCGACCGTCAAGCTGAAAGCCCGTGAGCTTGGACTTGTAAAAATGGCCAAATCCAGATGGATGGAGCGTGCCGACTATATCAGGAATCATTTCCAGGAGTGTTCCTTCTCTGAGATAGGAAAAGCTCTCGGCATTACCAGGATGAGTGTCGGACGTATAGCAGCAGCACTCGGACTGAAACGCAGCAGTGAAGAAAAGCACCTGATTTCCTCACGTATCCGTACCCAGATGGTAAAGAGGGAAAGACGACGTATCGTCTTCGGACTGGAACCCATAACCGGTATCCGTGTCATTTCAAACAGGGCGAAGGTAAGGGTGCGCTCAAACATGAAGTCAAACGGATACATCATCAGTGAGGAACCCAACGTGATTTATTATACCGGCACTACGGAACGCAGGGAACGTCTGGAAAGCCGGGGTATCAGACTGGGACTGCATATCCTTCCGCTTCCGCAGGACAGTTCCGCTCTTTCTTCCAACATCATATTACAACAACCATGCAGTACGGACAGATAGTATTCCTTCTCTTCGTGGCAATGGTATTCTACTATGCGGCAATGATTTTCATGGACTTCCAGAGGGCAAAGGCCGCACAGAATGCCGGGCAGGACAGCCATAAAGAAGAGGACATAGACATATCGGAAGAGGCACGAAGCTTCAGACCGATAAGGATAAACCGGGATGAGCCTGAATCAAAAGAAGAAAATCCCCAACAGGATAATGCGGAGAATCCCGAACCAGAGAATGAAAAAACTGATTCTGACGGTTCAGAGAAATCTGCATCCAAATCAGAATCTTCCAGACACGTTTACCGGGAGGCCATCATGACTGACGGTATTCTGGTTGAGAATATCATTCAGGAAATAAACCGGCTGGCAGAGACCGGTACCAGTGACCTCGGTGCCGTTATCTTCAGCTGTGAGAATGCCTGATATATATACCGTTCCTTTAGTGACATCTGTTTCTTTGGCGATGAAATCCTTTAACATTATTCAGAAATGCAGATAATAAAGAAAAGTGCCCGGAATCTTACGGAGCGATTCATCGGTTCAAGTTTTGCACAGAAGAGTGTGATGGCGGCCATTGCACTGATTATTTCCACATCAAACGTAATGGCAGGAAGCAAGGGTGCAGCAGGATTTACCAAGGCCACACAGGAAGTCAGTTCCTACCAGACTCCGGTATCGAACCTGATGAAGGCCATTGCTGCCGTTATCGTTCTGGTCGGTGCCTTCAACGTCTATTTCAAGATGCAGAACGGAGACCAGGACGTGAAGAAGACCATCATGCTTACCATCGGAGGCTGTATCGCATTCATCGCACTTTCGGAAGCTCTTCCGCTGTTCTTCCAGTAATCCTTTCCCGGTATGACAATGCATCAGGAAGGATACCCTGTGTTCAAGGGATTGCAGAAGCCGCTGGAGTTTATGGGCATACGCGGCCGTTTCCTTACTCTGGCAGCGGCAGCCATAGGCGTATCATTCGTAGGCTTCATCGGTTTCTCAATCGCATTGGGAAAGGTTGCAGGGTTCATAGCCATGATGGTCATGGCACTGGTGGGACTGATAACCATCTACATCAAGCAGCGTGGTGGACTTCACAACAAGAAAAGGGCAAGAGGTATCTATATCTACAGAAGCCTGAGAAAAGAACAGTAAATCACTTTATACAGTATGGCACACAAAAGGAAAAGAATATTTGACGGACTCTATGCGCAGCTGGAGGAGACGGACGGCAATGTCGTGCTGTTCTCGGTCAGAGGCGAGCCGTCCGTTATCTTCGAGATAACCAATCCGGTCCAGCAGCTCTGTACGGATGCACAGCAGTACATGCTGTTTCATGACGTGCTATCCAATATCCTTCAGACCATCGGTGAGGGATATGCACTGCAGAAGCAGGATATTCTGTGCAGACAGGAATATCACCATGACGTGCCGGATGATGCGGAGTTCCTGACAAGGAGTTATTTCAGATACTTCGAGGGAAGGGAGTTCACAGAGATAAGGACTTTTCTTATCCTTACCCAGGAGGCTCAAAGAAGCCAGTTCATCCAGTATGACCCGAAGAGATGGCTCGATTTCCATGCCAAGGTATCAAAAACGGATGATATTCTGACGGAAAAGCATATCCGGCACAGGAAGCTCGGCAAGGAGGAAGTCAGCGAGTACTGCCACCGTTTCATGGCATTCCAGTTCCGGCACGGACCCTTCTCGATGACCAACTTCAAGGCTTCGGACGAATATCTCAGGACAGGTGACCGGATTATCCGTTCCTATCCGCTGGTGGACATTGACGAGATTAATCTTCCTTCCATGGTAAAGCCGTACACGCAGATGAACATCAACGGATACGGAATTGCAACCGACCTGCTTTCTTTCCTGACCGGCGTCCCCTACTCGGATTGTGTGGTGTTCAACCAGGTCATTCAGATACCGGGACAGAGGAAACTGCTGCGCAAGCTTCAGGCCAAGGCGAAGCGTCACGGTTCCATGCCGGACCCGAGCAACCGTATTGCCAAGGCTGACATTGAGGAAGTGCTGGACAGGCTGGCCGTTGACAGTACCATGCTTGTGTACTGCAACTTCAACATTCTGGTGAGCTGTCCGCCTGACAAGGTTACTCCGGTAACTTCCTTTCTGGAGACCAAACTGTACGAGTGCGGCATCATGCCGTCAAGGACGGCCTACAACCAGCTGGAGCTTTTCATGGACTGTTTTCCGGGTAACGGATATGCCTTCAACCCAGACTATGACCTGTTCCTGACGCTTTCGGATGCAGCACTGTGCTTTTTCTTCAAGGAGCATCTGAAGGAGTCTGAGGACACACCGCTGACCACATACTACACCGACCGTCAGGGACTGCCTGTCTGTATCGACATTACCGGCAAGGAAGGCAAGAAGAAAATGACGGACAATGCCAACTTCTTCTGTATCGGTCCTTCCGGTTCCGGTAAGTCGTTCCACATGAACAGTGTGGTACGCCAGCTGCTGGAACAGAATACGGATGTGGTCATGGTGGATACGGGTGATTCCTACGAAGGCATATGCGGATATTACAAGGGTACATACATAGCCTACTCGAAGGAGAAACCCATTTCCATGAATCCGTTCAAGGTCACGAAGGAGGAGTATGAACTTAATTTCGGTGAGAAGAAGAATTTCCTCAAATCGCTGATATTCCTGATATTCAAGGGCAACGCATTTCCTACAAAGATTGAGGACATGCTGATAAACCAGACCATTGTGGAATATTACGAAGCCTATTTTAATCCTTTTGAAGGGTTCAGCGACAGTGAGCGTGAGGCATTGAGACAGAAACTGCTGGTCGCCGCCAAGATGGAGGATGACTATGAACAGTATACGCACAGCATGGAGGACATCGACAGACAGATAAATACGGAAGAGGTTCAGGAGAAGGCTGAAAGCCGTGCCCTGCTGCTGCCTTCCGAAGTACGCCGTCTGAAGCTTATCCGACAGTGCCGTTCACTGACTGCTCTGATCAATGATGAAGCGGCCACAGAATCGGAAAAGGAACGTGCACTTGCCATCATAGAAAAATATAAGAGGGAACTTTATAACAATTCCATGCTGATTAAGATAGACAGGCAGATTGACCACATGGAGGAACAGAAGCGCAGGCTGAAGGTTCAGGAACTATCGTTCAATTCCTATTATGAGTTTGCCCTGGAACGCATTCCGCAGATTACACAGCTGGAGAAGATAAGTTTCAATATACATGACTTTGCGGCTATACTGAAACAGTTCTACCGTGGTGGTGAACTTGAGATGACGCTGAACTCCGACCTGGACATTAACCTGTTTGACGAGCGTTTCATTGTATTCGAGATTGACAAGATAAAGGATGATCCGGTGCTTTTCCCGATTGTGGTGCTGATTATCATGGACGTGTTCCTGCAGAAGATGCGTATCAAGAAGGGACGGAAGGCTCTTATTATCGAAGAGGCATGGAAGGCAATAGCATCACCTACCATGGCAGAATATATAAAGTATTTGTATAAGACCGTCCGGAAGTTCCACGGAATAGCCGGTGTGGTCACACAGGAGCTTAATGACGTGATTGATTCCCCTATCGTGAAGGAAGCCATCATCAACAACTCGGATGTGAAGATTCTGCTTGACCAGACCAAGTTCAAGGACAGGTATGAGGATATTGCAGCCATTCTGGGACTCACTGACATACAGCGTCAGCAGATATTCACCATCAATGCACTGAACAACCATGAGGGAAGAAGCTACTTCAAGGAGGTGTGGATTTGCCGGGGACAGCACTCGGATGTGTACGGTGTGGAGGAAGCACCTGAATGTTACTGGGCATACACTACAGAACGTACCGAGAAGGAGGCACTGAAGATTTATCTTGCCCGGTACGGTACGCTGCAGGAGGCCATCACCCGTATCGAGGAAGACCGTAAGTCGGATGGAGGACTTCTGTATCTGGAGTTTGCAAGAAAAGTCAACCAACATCAAAAAGTTATGTCACTATGGTAAGAACAGTATTAAGAATCATATCGGTTATAATGATTTCTGCATTTGTCTGTATTAATGCACATGCTGCCTGGAGAATCGTATTCGACCGCAACTGCCTGAAGATTGTCCTGGCCAATACCGCTTCACAGAAGCTTATCGAGGAACAGCACAACCAGCGTGTGGATACCATCGCTGCCAAGAAACAGAAAGTGGAACTCTATACGGTAAGCATGGCTACCATGAAGGAATTATATAAGCTGAGTATGGAGAACATATCCGGTTTCGGGACTGAAAGTCTTTATTATAAGGAAATAGGCTTGTGTGCTCTGGATATTCTGCGAAATGTTCCGGTACTTGTCAGTACGGTAAACAAGGCTAAATTTTCAAACAGGCTGCTCTGTCTGAACGAACTCGGCAATCTTGTAGCGGAAACCCAGCAGCTGGTCGGCAACTTTGTCAATATCGTGAACAACGCCAGGATTCCCAATCCGTTGCAGGGACAGGCAACTGCCGAGAAAAAGAATGACGGCTACAATCTGCTTGACAGGTATGAAAGGCTGACACTGGCCAACAGCATCTATACTGACCTGAACAGGATACGCTACAAGGTGGAAGGGATGGTTCTGATGGCACAGTATGCCACTGCAAACGACCTCTTCTTTGCCATAGATCCTGAAGGATGGGCAAATGTGATGACCATGAAGAATCATGTGGGAAATCTTGTACAGGACTGGAACGGCCTGATTGCTTCAAATTATTAACCCTTAATATGTATGTGTCTGTCATGAGAATCAGGAATATAAGTATCATATCAGCCGGTATTATAATGCTGTTGCTGCCTGTAAAGGCTTCCGCTTTCATAATACCCAAAGACCTGCCGACTATCGAAGCACTCATAGCCCTGCACAAGGCCATAAAGAAGGACGAGGACAAGGCTCTTACAAGAGTGGCCACAAGCTATGGCGAGCAGTCGCTCATTGAAAAGGGTGCGGAAAAGTTCAATGATGTCCGTACCACTCTGGATACAAGGCTGAACAATGCCTATTCGTATCTGGTACTGGCCGGTGCCATTTCTTCAACGGCCAACTCACTTTATCAGCTGGTAACGGAATACAAGGACTTTACCGGCAATACTTTCAGTCATGTATCAAAGAAGCCTTTCGTGGCCTGGTATTATGCAGATGCCAACGTGGCAATATCAAGGGAGATACAGCACTGCTACAGACTGTATGCATCCGTGGCCGCTTCGGGTATAAACCTGATGAAGGCTTCCATGGATGAGAAACTGAATCTGGTAATGACACTGAAGGCTTCCATCGACAGGGCAAGGTACATCATAGACAATGCCAATCTGTACTGTTTCCTTGTTACGGACTGCGGATGGAAGCCGGACTATATCTGGGAGATACTGAACTCCAATGTGAAGAATGAGATAGCTGAGCGTGTAATCAATAAATGGAATCAGGGATATGCAGGTTAGAATTATGTTATTGTGCCTGTTCTGTATGGCAGTTTCAGGTACAGTCACTGTTGCCAATGCCCAAAGCATAGTAAGTGACAGTGAAAAGCAGAAGCAGTGGAAGTCAATGGAGAACGGTCCATGGGATTTTGCTCCGGACTGGTATTACTTTTTCCTGCACAAGAAATACTCAGGTGCGGAAATGTACTGGAAATGGGACTGGTTCAACTCCGGATTCCGTGTCCGTTTCAAGGAACCAAAGTCTGATGTGAAGCGTATCATGCCGGTGCGTGTAACTGCCGAAGAGACGCAGAGGCAGAAAATCAAGAAAGTGGAGAGTGAGCGCAAATATATCGAGGAACTGTATAAGGAAGAACTGGCAAGGGAGGCTGACAGAAATGTTGACCTGATGTATGCCACCTACAAGGACGAGTTCAACCGTATGCAGGACTGTATCACGGACGGACTGCTCTACTGTATGCAGAAGAGTGACGGCAAGCTCCGCTATCAGGTGGACGAGCTAAGCCGTCAGAATGAAATACTCTGTGCGGATATAGCCTATATACACAAAACCGGTGTCGGCTATGGACTGGAGAACGCCAAGCGGCAGAAGGCATACGAGGAAGCCAAATCCAAGATGGCAGAGCTGGTCAACAGGACTGCACACCTTTGTGCCGTTGCTGCTACACACTATTAGACATTCTCTATAATTGATAATAATTTAAGTAATAATATTAAACAAATAATATAGTCAATCATGAATTTACTGTTTATTCCGCTGACAATAGGACTTCCTGCCATTGACGAAAGTCTGGAAAAGCTGCTGACGGCCATGGAGACATTTCCGAATGTGGCCGTTCTCGGTGATGCCGTTTCAATGGCAAAGGCTCTCGGTCTGTGCCTGGCCCTGTGTGTCGGTTCATACGAATGCTGGATGATGATGCTCGGAAGGCGTGGTATGGATGTCATGAAGCTGTTGCGTATCATTGGCATTTCCCTGTGTATTTCATCCTCTTCATGGATATGCTCTGCTCTGCAGGTTCCGGGAAAGAGTCTGGAGTCCGCTACATGGGCTATGGCCAAGGCAAAGAACAAGGAAGTGGCGGCCTTCGAGCTGAAGGTGGCACAGAAACAGAGTGAATATCTCGACAGGCTGAGAACCGTACAGGACTCCATAGCCACGGCAAAGCAGGTGGCCGAAATCGGTCAGGATGCTGCATGGTGGGACAAGCTGATATATAATGTGGAGAATTTGGGTTCGACCATCAACAACTACGCCCAGAGGGCTGCTGTGGCGGCTGAGACGAAGGTCAGTGAATGGATAAACGATGTAATACGCTTTGTCGGAGAACTGATTTTCCAGATGTCGTATTACGGGATGCTCGTAGCACAGAGAATTTTCATGGCCATCATGATGATATTCTGTCCGATCATGTTTGCCCTCTCGCTGGCACCGCCATGGAACTCGGCCTGGAGCCAGTGGATGTCCAAGTTCCTTTCCCTCTCGTTATGGGGATTCGTGACCTATATGTGCATCTATTACATAGACTTCATCCTTCTTTATAACCTGCAGCAGGATCTGGTGGCATACGACCATCTGCTTCATGGCTCGGTAAACTCCTGGGAACAGATCGGCGCACTGGGACTGCAGGGAATAGGCTCCAACTGTATGTATGCCATGGGTATGCTCGTGGGTGCCTATATCATACGCTTCGTTCCTGAAGTGGCTTCATGGCTGATTCCGGGAGGTGTAAGTTCGGGTACGGGTTCCGTTGCCGGTTCGGCTGCAATGGGCATCACTTCGGCTGCAGGTGGTATGGCCGGAAGTATGGCAGGTTCTGCCATGAAAGGAACAGGTTCGGCTGTCAGGTCATTAGTCAAATAACTTCAAATCTTTTTACAATATGCTTATCGAATCACTTGCACAGAAAACCAGACTGGCCATGATGACGGTATTTGTGGTAATCGGAGGCTGTACCCTCATCTGTGCCTTTACGGTCTGGTGCTGCATTTCCCTTGTCAACGAGGAAAGGCAGCAGATTTATGTACTTGACGGAGACATTCCGTTTCTTGCCGAGCGTGCACGGCTGGAAGCCAACTTCACTATGGAGGCCAAGGCGCACATACAGCTGTTCCACCAGTATTTCTTCAACCTGCCGCCCGACAACGACTATATCAAATGGACGGTAGGGAAAGCGATGTATATGGCTGACGGGACTGCACTGAAACAGAAACAGGCCATGGACGAGAACGGTTTCTACTCGGACATCATTTCCTCTTCGGCTGTCTGCACCATCATGTGTGACTCCATTCAGTTTGACGAACATGAACGGAAGTTTACATACTACGGTACGCAGCTTATTAAGCGCAGGACCAGGGACATCAGACGCTCGATGGTGACAACAGGTTACATCGAGTCCGTACCGAGGACAAGGAACAATCCGCACGGTCTGCTCATTACCGGCTGGAGGACTCTTGAAAACAGGGATTTGGACTATTGATATACGGATATTATGAAATCATTCAGAAAAAAGATACAGGAAAGCCGTCTGAAAACGCATCTGCTTGTCAGGGCGTGGCTGCAACCCAAGCTGGGTGTCATCGGAACAAGATACCGTCTGGCCGCAAGAATCAGACTGGCCAACAGATGGGCTGCAAAGCATCCGAAAGCTACATTCGCAGGTGTGGCGGGTACACTGCTTCTGCTTCTTGTCAGCACCGTTGCCATAGATTCGGGCAACGGGAAACAGAGTGAGCCGGATGTCAGTTCGATTACCAATATGGAACCGGTGTTTCAGGGATTCCGTACCATCCAGGCAAACAAGGACATTCACCGCAGTGTATTGACAGACATGACGGTGAAGGGACAGTTACTGCGTCATGAACTGGACTCCATGATTGCCATACCAGTTAAGAGCCGTGAGGATTCCTTGCGGATCATCCTCAAATACCGGCAGCTGGAAAATATAGTCAAATCCATTAAAAACAATGATAACCCATGATTAAGATTAATTTCAAACAGCCCAAGTATATCTTTCCACTGGTCATATTCGTTCCGCTGTGCGCACTGGTATACTTTGTGATGCAGACTTTCTCCGGCGGTGAGGAGACTGCCGGAACGGTAGCTACAGACCGTATCAACATGGAACTTCCCCAGGCCAATGCCGAGGAAGCCGGAGACAAGATGTATGAGATGTCCAGACGTTTCGGTGACGAGGATGCCTTCACAGCCGTCAGCGGTATCGGAGAAGAAGAACAGAAGAAGGAGGAACTAGAACACAGCTACAGCGAGGAAGAACTGAACCGTCTGGATGCGGCTGAAGCTGAAAGACAGCGACAGCAGAGAGAACTTGAAGAACTGGAGCGTTCCCTTGCAGAATCAAGAAAGCATATCAATGCATATGCCTACGGGAACGGTCCTTCGGGAAACAGTGATACGGGTTACGGAGGTATGGGCTATTCCTCACAGGACGAGTTTGCACGTGACCTTGAAGAGATTCAGCGGAGGAGTTATGAACGGCAGAAGGCCATTGAAAGCGGACTGGGTATCAAAGACCCGGAAGCAGAGGAAGCGGAAAGAAAGCACAGGGCTGATTCCATAGCTAAAGTGCGTCAGGAGGAAAGGGAACGCAACCGTCCGAGTCTGGTAATCAAGTCCGATGACACCAATGCCGACAGGTTCAATACGGTTACTGCTCCGGATGAATTTGCCGAGAACAAGCTGATACGTGCCATGATTGACCAGACTACAAAGGCGCATGAAGGTACACGTCTGCGGTTCAAGCTTCTGGACGATGTGACGGTAAGCGGCACAAGGCTGAAAAAGGGTACTTACCTCTATGGAACGGTAACAGGTTTCGGACAGCAGCGTGTCAGGGCTTCCATAACCAGTATCCTTATCGGCGACAGGTTCATCAAGGTCAAGCTTTCTGTATTTGACAATGACGGTATGGAAGGTTTCTATGTTCCTGAATCGGCTTTCAGGGATTTTATGAAGGATGCAGGTTCCAATACGGTACAGCAGAATATAAATTTTGAATCCAGTGACGGTTACGGTACAGGTATTTCCACGGAGGCCATTGCACTCCAGTCACTGCAGAACATGTACAACTCTGCAACTTCTGCCATATCTTCCAATATCAGAAAGAACAAGGCAAAAATCAAGTACAATACCATCGTTTATCTGATAAACTCGGAGGATGCACGCTAAGATACCGCTACATAATATTGCGTTTATATCCGATTATAACAGTACCATTCATAAACTATAAAGATTACTCAATATGAAAACCAGAATTATTCTGATAATATGCCTTATCACAGGCATAGCCGTACATCTGTCGGCTAATGAGAAAATATACATCAACCGGGAAGTGACCACGCACATTGTCATGCCTGAGAATATCAAAATGGTTGATATTTCCACTACTAAAATTATAGGCAACCAGTGTACAGACAATATCGTCCGTATCAAGCCTTGTCTGGAGAATGATTCCATATCGTCTGAAGGTTACAGCGAAAACGAACTGCTGGGTACACTCACCATTATCGGTGAGCGTCATATCGCACAGTATGACATCCTCTATACCGAATCACCCAAATATGCTTCTACCATCTACAATGTCTCCTACAATGAGACACAGTCCTATATCAATCCGGAGGTTTCCATGCCGATGGCCGAGATTGCACGATATGCCTGGGCTGTCTATGGAAGCAGAAGAAAGTTCAACCAGATTGTATCCAACAAAAACGGAATCAGGGCATACATCAACAATATCTATTCCATCGGTGACTATTTCTTTCTGGACTATACGCTGAAGAACAGGACCAGAATTGCATACGACATTGAAGAAATCAGGGTAAAACTTACTGACAAAAAGGAAACAAAGGCAACCAATTCACAGACCATAGAGCTTACTCCGGTATTCTCCATGAACAGCACACGTAAGTTCAGGAAGGACTACAGGAATGTGCTCGTGCTTCCAAAGCTGACTTTCCCTGAAGAGAAGGTGCTCCGTCTGGAGATTTCCGAAAACCAGATTAGCGGACGTGTGGTGGTACTCACCATCGAATATGAGGACATTCTCAATGCGGACGGCTTCGACTCGGACATTCTGGACGGTGCCGACTATTACCCCTACTATTATATTGATCATTCCATAAAAAGATAGGCCATGAAGAAGATTCTGTTCATTCTGTTTTGCCCGGTTGCATTCATCGGTGCATCGGCACAGACCGGAAAGGTTTCCGTCAATGCCGGATTCCTTTTTCCAAGTACGCTGAATGCCACTTTGGGTTATGAGTATCCGCTTTCATACGGAAATGCGGTTGAAGTATATGGTGAGGTCGGGAATCACTGGCAGAAGCCGGTATGTTACAATTTCTGGAAAGGATATTTCTGGGATGGCGGTATGGTTTATAAGCACCGTCTGGCACGGTACAAGAACGGCATGATGCGCCTTCGTCTGGGGCCTCAGTTCGGTGCGGTACAGAAGAAGTTCTTCTTCGGACTGGAGGCCGGATTTGAATACAGCTATGTGTTCCGCAGTGGACTGGAGTTCTCTGTCATACAGAAGAACAATGTGAACTTCCTGTATGGGGATACCTTCCGCAACGGTCTGCTGTTGGGTATAAAGGTTCCATTTTAGCAAATTCATATACAGTTAGAGCGTATGTCATTTGAAGAGACGAGGGAACAGCAGCAGATGTACAACTACTTCAGGAGTTGCATCTATATCTTTCTGATTATTGAAATCATCATGAACCTGCCTGTTACGGCAGACAACAGGGTTACGCAGTTCGTACTCGACCTGCTGGCACGGTTCAGGGTATTTAATTCCGTATCGGGATGCAAGGTGGCCGAACTGATATGCATCTGTATTGTCTGTATCGGTACAAAAGCAGAAAAGTCCCTGAAGTTCAATGTAAGGACAATGGTCATCTATCCGGTACTGGCCGGTCTGACACTTGTAGGGCTTTGTTTTGTATTCCACGGCATGAGTTTCGGGTTCAGCTGGCTGGGATTTCCGGCCAACAGGCTTATGTATGCGGTCTGTTCGGTAGTGGGTACCATGCTGGTGCATCAGGGACTGGACGGCATTGCAAAGTATTACAACTACAAGGTCGGTGAGGACCGTTTCAACTTTGAGAACGAATCGTTCCAGCAGTCGGAAACGCTGGTCAGCAATGATTACTCGGTGAACATTCCGATGATATACTACTGGAAGAAAAAGATGCACAGGGGATGGATCAATATCATCAATCCGTTCCGTGGTACGATTGTTCTGGGTACACCGGGTTCCGGTAAGTCTTTCGGTATCATTGACCCGTTCATCAGGCAGCATTCAGCAAAGGGATTTGCCATGATGGTATATGATTTCAAGTACCCGACACTGGCCAAGACGCTTTTCTATCAGTACTGCAAGAACCGCAAGGCAGGCAAACTGCCTCAGAACTGCGGATTCCGTACCATCAACTTTACTGATGTGGAATACTCCAACCGCATCAATCCGATTCAGCGGAAATATATCCCGGATCTGGCTGCCGCTTCTGAAACGGCTGCTACTCTTTTGGCCTCGCTCAACAAGGGAGGTGGAGAGAAGAAGGGCGGCTCGGAAGCCTTCTTCACCAACTCTGCGGAAAACTTCCTGGCTGCCATCATCTATTTCTTTGTGAACTTCCATCCGGTCGGGTTCAGGAACGGAAAGAAGCTCAGACGTTTCATATCACTGGAGGGAAAGAAGCTGGAGATTGTCATACGCAACTGGGATGACTTCAATGCCATCGACAAGGACGGCAATGTGGTCCTTGATTTCGTGAATGAGAACGGCAATGACGTATCGACTGACGAGGACCGTATGTTTGTGGACCTGAACGGATACAGTTATAAGGACAGGACTGGCAGGAAGATTCTGATTCAGAGGTGCTGGTATGAGGACGAGCATGGCAATGAGGTGGAACCGGATACCGTAACCGGTGAGTTCTCAGACATGCCTCATGTGCTTTCATTCCTTGGAAGGCCATATGACCAGGTATTCAATATCCTGATGCAGGATGACAGGATTGCTTCGCTGATGGCTCCTTTCAAGAGTGCTTATGAGAACAAGGCGAATGACCAGCTGGAAGGTATGGTCGGTACGCTACGTGTGAATGCCGCACGCCTTGTATCTCCGGAAGCATACTGGGTATTCACCGGGGATGATTTCGACCTGAAGATTTCTGACAAGGCTAATCCGAGCTATCTGGTGATTGCCAATGACCCGGAAAAGGAACAGGTTATCGGCTCGCTCAATGCCCTGGTACTGAACCGCCTGATTACAAGGGTGAACTCAAAGGGTAACATCCCGGTGAGCATCATCGTGGATGAGCTTCCGACACTGTACTTTCACAAGATAGACCGTCTTATCGGTACGGCTCGTTCCAACAAGGTTGCCGTGACTTTAGGTTTCCAGGAGCTTCCTCAGCTGGAAGCTGACTACGGCAAGGTAGGTATGCAGAAGATTATCACCACCTGCGGTAATATCTTCATGGGTGCGGCACGTAACAAGGAAACGCTGGAGTGGGCACAGAATGATGTGTTCGGAAAGGCCAAGCAGACTTCACGCTCCATTTCCATCAATGACCACAAGGTATCAACCACAATATCTGAGAAGATGGACTTTCTGGTTCCTGCAGCCAAGATTGCGGATATGGCAACAGGCTGGCTGGCCGGACAGGCTGCACGTGACTTTACAGCTACTGATGACAGTATGCTTGACCATTTTGACATCGAGCAGTCGGAAGAGTTCAGGACTACCAAGTATTTCTGCAAGACTCACTTTGATATGAAGAAGATTAAGGACGAGGAAAAACACTATGTGGCTCTACCCAAAATCTATGAGTTCAGGAATGATAAAGAGAAGGAAATCCTGCTCAACCGTAACTTCAAGCGTGTGAATCAGGAAGTGGAGGATATGGTAAAGGAACTTCTCGGTATCAGTTAAATATGTAATTTATGAATATGACCTTAAAACCGGCATTCGGACTTAGCGGCAGTGCCCTGAAAATCATAGCCATGATTTCCATGGTGATAGACCATGTTGCTCTCTATCTGATGGATGATAGTACCGTATTATACGAAACGATGCGCTGTATAGGACGCATCGCTTTTCCGGTGTTTGCCTTCCTGATTGCGGAAGGGTTTATTCATACAAGAAGCAGGTACAGGTATTTCTTTACTCTGCTGGGCTTTGCCGTAATCAGTGAAATACCCTGGTATCTGCTTAATGGAGCTGACGGGACACATAATGTGATGTTTACGCTAGCTTTGGGTGTGGCCACGCTGATGGTTCTTGAAAATCTTCTGCAACGTAGTCTGGTACTTGGATTTCTTTGGACACTTGGCATGGCCGGACTCGCTTTCTGGCTTGGAGTGGATTATGAGTGGAGAGGGATTCTTGTTATTGTTATATTTTATCTTTTTAATGGATATAGTCACTCTTTCCCATATAGTAGAGGTATGCAATTTTTTTGCACATTTGCTTTCATGATGCAATATGGGGTTATTGGTGTTGTAATGGCCTGCATGATTATTTATCTATATGACGGGACAAGAGGATTTGTACAGGGAAGCATAGCCAAATATGGATTCTATGCTTTCTATCCTATACATCTATTCTTTTTATCTATTTGCTAAAAAGACATCATATGCTATTACAATTTGACGAATAACGTTCAATGAATTACTCATATCTAACGACACATAGAAAACATATCTTTCTTCCTCTCGAATAAAGCCGACAGTTTCAACTAGATTTCTTTCTTCTTCCGATAAAGAATCACCATTCCATATGAGTTTAATCTTATATTGTTCATTATGATCCTTTCTGTACTGAATATGAAATCTAAATGGATAATTATCATTGTAAATTTTGATTACAGATTTCCATCCACTTTTATCCATCCAACATATCCAACCATTTGAAAGAGTTTTATTTTCATTTAAATGACTTTTCAAATAATGATAAAGATGCATATTTTTTACAGATACAGGCTGCTTATAACAATTTTGCACACATTCTATACCATATTCATTACGGTACTGAATACGTTTGGTGTTACAGTATTCTAATAAATAATCGTGTTGTACAAATTCAGCCCATTTATTTTCAGGTTTTTCATCATAACTACTTTTTATTTCATCCAACTTTGCATTACGTTCTTGCTTAGTCATATCAATAAACAGTTGTAGAAATTGTTGAAATCTATCTGAATTATTATACATTATTTCCTTCCATTGGGACGACGTAAAGCCAAAAAAGCAATCATCCAATGGATATTTAGGAAGATATGTAATCAATGCTTGACGCACGGAATCACTTGTCCACCCTACATCTTGCTTCTGGTCAAATAAGAGATTGAAACATCGGCTATTGATTTTAAAATTCTCAAGTGAAAAACTTTCTCCTAACTTAGACCAGTTAATCATTTGCTTGATTTCACCATTCCAGAATGGATGTGACTGCAATTCCCATATTGCTTTTTCGGCTGAGTATCCTAAACTGTTGCAAATATTTATTTTTTCCAGTTCATGTCCATTAAATATGTTGCTGGAAGATTCTTTTTCTGTAAGAATGTAATCATACCACTCCTTAGAAGATTCTTTATACTCTTTTAAAAACGTTAGAAATGGTAAGTTTTTTAATTTATTCCTTCTGACATGATTCTTAACAGTCTGGTAAACACGTTCATACTCATACAAATCTTTCTTATCTTTCAGCCTTTCTGTAAGTAAGGCTTTTAAGACATAGAAGTCACCATCTTCTTTGCTATCTCCATACAGTCTTGCAATTTCAAGTATGTAATTTCCATCGTTTATTTTATACAACTCAATTATAGCATTCATGTATTTTGCAATGTCTTCAATGGTAATCAGTCCAGCATCTTCAACGGGATTGATACGACTATGCTCGTGTAAGGTTTTCAATTCAAGAACGATTCTTATCATATTATTCATAGCTGTATCAATTGAATCTATATTCCTTTTACCCCTAAGCTGTTTGTTATAAAAAAACTCTTCCCAATCATCCCATTTCTTTCCATAGAACTCTTTTTTTGCAGAAACTTTCAATAAACGGGGCTTAATTTGTTCGGAATCTGTCAGTTTTTCTCCACGACTATTCATTGTAATATAAAGTTCCTCTCCCTGAGATGTCATATCCACATCAAAGTACCAGAAAGTTACGTGATTAAGTATTCTTTCAAGTTGTATGTTACAGCAATTCTTTAGTTCTGCCTCAAATACAGATAATGCTCCTATCATAGACGTTATAGTGGTATCGTCTTTATAATCTCTTTTATACCACGTCTGGTCAGTTACTGCATCTGCATTTTTTATTCCAGATTTAAAAAGATTTTGAAGAAATGACTCTGTATAAGAGCGTACACGGTAGGAGAATGCCTGAATATTCTGATTGAGTTTTAACATGTCAATAAAATGTGCCAGATTATCCTTTCCCTCATCTACAGCAAGATAATAACAAAGCAACAGAATAGTGGTATAACGTTGCTGTCCATCTATAAGATAATGTTCTGCCCCTGACTTGTAAGAATATAAAAAACCTATATTAGCATCTCCCTGTGAAAGTTTCTGATCAAGATCTTTTAAAAATTGAATTAATACACGTTTGTTCTTGACTGCTCCCCAAACATACTCACGTTGAATTTCAGGGACAACAAAGTTGAATCCTTCCAATAGTTCTTTTATATTTAATTTATCCATTGTCATGACAGTTTTCCTCCAATTTTTTATTATCCGTAAGTTCAGGGAATGAAAGATAATCAGCAAGGCTTGAGTCTATGCTGATTGCTGTTCGTTTAATATCTTCATCTGACCAAAATATCTCATCCTCATCAATCCCGTTCTCATTGATATTTCTCATTTTTGACATAAATACATCTAATGTATGTGGCCGTATATAAGCATTAACATCGTCCATTAAGTGTTCGCTGTATATTCTGACCATCTTCATTATTAGTTTTTTGTTTTTGTAGCTTTTATTTATGCTTTCATGCAATAGTACAATATTCCCGATAGAATTCAATCCCCTTCTGTTTTCTTCAATTAAAAGCTCTACGTCTTCTTGAGTCATAGATTCTTCATCAAGTTGTCTTGTTTGTGAGCGTACATGTTCTTTATCTTCTGAAGGCGTTCTTTTAAAATATTGCTGTTTCAAAGGCTTTATTACTTTATTTGTTTTCTTTCCCTTCTGTATTGTATGTGGCAGAATATCAAGTAAGGGTAAGAGTTTAAGGGTAATATCACTATTATACCAGTTCATAGTTGAAGTATTGAGAATATCTTTTCGAAGATTTCTCAAATTTTCTTCCAATGCTTCATTTATATCACCATTTAGTATGCTGAGAAGATTGATTTCACCTCTTTCCATTTCTCCATAAAGAGAGGCCAACTGATATCGTATCAGACGTTTGATTTTTTCTTTGAAATCAGCTTTTCCCCTAGCATCTTTCCATATTTTGTACAGTAACTCAAAGGTGATGATATCACTCTTGAAATTGTACATAAGGTACCCAACAAGATTATAAATTTCAGAGTCATTGTACCAGTCTACAAGCGTCAAATGAAGTTCCTGCAATTCTTTATATAATTCAAGATGATCATCTCCTGGGCGACTGTTAAAATCTATTCCGTTTTCAAAATGTTTTAAATTTAAGTCTCTATTTTTCTCTTGTTCATTGAATAATGTTGACTTAAATGCTTCGAAAAAGGCATAATAAAGCAAGTCTATAGGGTAATCACTATAATTGAATGAACGGTTACGTTCAATTCTATTAGGTAAAAGCTGCTCAAAATATGCTCTCACATCTTTTTGTGACCACCAGAGGTTCATTTTATCTATCTCTACACCGAGTTTTACACGATATTCATGTATTTTCCCATTAGATGATACTTTGATATTAATATTAAAATCTATATCGTCATTAGTAAACTGGTTGATGGTCTTTTGCGATATAATGGTCGGATATTTTTGTCTGGCTGCTCTTGTTATCAGAATTGCTCTTACCAAATCAGCACCATCAAGGTCTACTTTACCTCCATTTAAACTTGCAAAGACCGTTTCTTCTTCACCGGATTTCACTTCGTTGACTATAAGTTTGATATGGTTAAGAATTATATCAGGGTACAGTTCATTGGGATGATTATCAAACCATTCTTTTACACTCTTTGCTACTTCCATGATATAGAACTGGTCTTTGCTTTCTGCATCATTAGGTTCAATGTCACTCATCCACAAATAGCCGGTCTGAATTTTCTCTTTTAAGAACTTATTGGTTGAATCTCTGACGGAGTATTTGAATATATTCGAATCAACCGGTATTATCTTATCTGCAAGATTGCGTTGCATGAAGGAAAGGATTATAAACAATGTCGTTAGTCGTTGCTGGCCATCAATGACATTCATATATGTTTTCCCTTCAACGCTCTCTTTAGTAAGAGTTATGTTTTGCAAGCAGTAAAATTCTTCATTGTTTCTTTTCTTGCTAAAGTTATACAAGTCATCTAAAAGCTGCATTACGTTATTGGAAGTCCATTTATAACCACGTTGATATTCTGGAATATTGAAGTACTCACAATTTCGTTCCTTTAAAAAATGCTGAAACAAGTATTGGGTATTATAAATGAGGTTATTCATATTTCAATAGTTATAATATTTCTCTGAATCTCATAATGATTAATACTGAAAAGATGGAACAATTTGACTTGCTCTTCTTTTTGTAAACTTTCTCTTATTAGAATTTTTGTTTTTCTAAACTTAAATTCAACTGAGATAGCTATCCATAACTTTTTATTGATATAGCATGCAAATATAAAGAATTACTTTTGAAGGTTAATCGACTCTTTGTATGATATTTCAATTAAGCCTCCACTCATATTTGAGTATTTGAACTTGAAGTCTTAGTCAATTTCTAAACATGCTCATAATTATATACTAATTAAAGGAACTTTTCAATATCTTAATTATTTCATAAACATACCTTGGATCTTCCGCATACCCAATCTCATCAAGCCAAAGCAGATAATTACCCCCCTTGTACTTATATTGCACTTTAGTGTAATAAGCTCTGACACTTTCCGTCCAATGATTGAATTCATAGTATTTTCCTGTATGTGGATTGGTAAGTCCGAAAAGATTATGCTTGTTCCGGCACACCGATGAACGGAACCATCCGGTCTCCAATATGGCCTGGGCCAATACGATTTTGGGATATAGGATTCCGTTTCTTATGATTTCTTTATAAAGGTTTGGGATGGTAAGTTCAGGAAAATGATTTTCTGATTTAGTAATATCATCTGTTTTCTTTTGCAGTTCTGTTTTTAGGGATGCTTTCCTGTCACTATTCCGGCTGATATCATCCAATTTCTTCTGATTGTCCGGCCGGACAATCAGAGTATCCTTTACCATCATCTTATTCTTTTTCCATTCTGTAACATCCTTTGCTGCACGGTTATAAGACTCTTTTCGTCTTTCTGTTGGCAAAATTTCCGAATCTCTGGTTATCGTATAGAACTGTGCCGAAACGCTTACCGGCAGTAGCATCAGAAGCAGTGAAATCAGAATAGTGTTGCGCATTTCTTTTTCAGGGGATTGCCATGAATACATTTGTGGTATTCAGGCGGTTAGAACCGCAAATATAACAGCTTAATTACAGTAATATGGAAATACACAACAGAAATCAGTCCGATTTGTTGCCATACGAAAAACTGGCAATACTGGGTATCGACCGTGAAAAGGCGGACAGCTTACCCATGGAAGTGAAGGAGAAGCTGATGGCAGGTGAAGTGACTCCCATCATGCAGGTATCCATCAATGCAAGGAACGGCAGCATCATCACAATGCCGATGAAGCTACAGATGACTACAGATAAGAACGGTGCTCCGGCTCTGATTGCCTATCCGGTACGTGCAGAACTGGACTGGGAACGCAACAAGGTTCTCAACCTCACTCAGCAGGAGGCAGAACGTCTGGCCAGAGGTGAGGTAATTCAGAAGGCGGTCAACGTAAACGGTGAAAAGACTCAGCAGTATCTCCAGCTTGATCCGGAAACAAAATCCGTCATTCACAGACGTGTCACTGACATAAAGCTGGAGCAGCGTCTGAAGGACATGGAGAAGGTGAACGACATTGAACTGGGTATGCAGCAGAAGCAGCAGGTACGGGAGGGAAAACCTGTTGAACTGAATGTGGGCGGCGAGAAGGTTTCAGTCGGCATTGACCTGAAGGAGCAGCAGGGATTCAGGCTTATCAAGGGTGACATGAAGGAATGGGAAAGGCAGCAGAAACTCCGATATGACGAGATTCATCCTGAATATCTCGGCCTTGTCATGACTGACAAGAACCGTTGGGAATATCAGAAGGTGGTGGACAGACAGTCCGTGGAGCGTGCTATTTCCCTCTCTCCATCCCGAAAGGAAACAAAAGCAAACAGCCTTAAACTTTAATACTGATTTCTATGGCCAAAAAGACAGATTCAGATAATGATAACGGTATCATCCGGCAGTTCAACGAACTGAAGAAGAAGCATCCGGATGCTATGCTGTTGTTCAGACGGAACAGTTTCTATGAACTCTATAAGCAGGATGCCGTCAAGGCTGCCGCAGTGCTTGCCATCGAGATTGCAGACAGGATTCTGCCTGACTACAAGAGACCGGTAAAGGTTGCATCATTCCCTCAATCTGCACTTGATATTTATCTGCCCAGACTGATACGTTCCGGAATCAGGGTGGCAATCTGTGATGCACTGGACAGTCCTTTGAAGAAGAAGGTCGGACAGGACAAGGCTGAGAATAATGACAGAACCATTCAAAACAATACAGATATGGGAAAGAAGAAAAAGGAACAGGGTGCGCAGGAAGCTCCTGACAGAACAGTGGAGAACACTGTTGATGTAAAACCTGCAAGGGAAAAGAAGTCGAAGGCCAAAGTTGAGACCAAAGCTGAAACCAGGACGGATAATGAGGTAAAGACCGAAAAGAAGAACGGACAGAAAACGGAGACAGCTCAGGAACGCAAGCCCCGTGAGCCGCAGATGGTGACTACCAACGGTGAAAAGGTAACTCATGGTCATGCCTACCAGAGTACCACCAATCCTGCCGAATGGTACTTTACCGCAAAGATTGACGGACAGCAGCTCAAGCCGCAGAAGATGGATGCAGCAGACCTTGCTGCCTATCAGAACAAGGAAATGACGGTACCGCAGCTGATGGAACGCTACTATCCGACAAAGCTGATGCCGAAGGTTTCTGAGGAAGCCTTCCGTATGCCAATGGAGATTGCAGGACCGGACGGTTCCATAACCGTTAACAAGTTCAATGTCTATAAGGAGAAGGACGAGCAGCGTCCTGACTTTGGGAAATACAAGTTCTATGTTCAGGTTGGGGATACGAACATGTCTGCCGTGGCTTCACGCCAGGACCTGAATGCCTACTTCGACAGGGTGGCCACTCCAAACCAGCTTATTGAGAAGAACTTCGGGGAACGTCTGCATCTGAAATCCGCATACGAGAAGTATCAGCTTCCTGAAGGTGTTGACCCCAAAAGTGTGCGTGTGGCCAAGGACAGGAACGACAACAAATGGAAGGTGTCGGTTGACCTCGGAGAAAAGGGACAGACTTCCCGGCATGAAATCTCCTTTGATGACGGTTATTCGCTTTTCAAGACCAAGACGGCCACAAGGGAACAGATTGCGGCCAAGTACCTGAATACGGAGATAACAGGTATGCTTGCCGCCAACACCGCAAAGGTGGAGAAAACAGCTTCTATGAAAATGTAACATAATCAGAAAACTAAAATACAAGTTATATGTCAGCTAAAATGAATCATGAGGAGCTTGTGGAGCTTCTGCAGGAGGGCAAAATCGGTTTCCTCCGCTTTGTTATGGACAGTGAGAATGCAGATGATTATCTGGAGTGGTGCCGTTCACACGGTACTGACCCTTCGGATGAATCGGCCGAGTTCTATGTGGAACAGACAGACATCGAGCAGATGGACCGTCAGGTAATGGATGACGACAGCTATGGCATCTGGAACTGACTCTCAGGGAAACAGCGGACAGGCGGCCATAGACCGCTTCGCTGCAATGATGATTGAGCGTATGCAGCAGATGAAGGATACCGGATGGAAACAGGGATGGATTGGCGGCGTATCGGGTTATGCCGGACTGCCGCAGAATGTGGGTGGCCGCAACTATTCAGGTTCCAATTCCTTCTTCCTTCAGATGCATACCGCAGCCATGAACTACCAGCTTCCGGTATATCTGACCTTCAAGCAGGCACATAACCTTAAGGCTCATGTACTGAAAGGTGAAAAGGCCTTTCCGGTGGTGTACTGGGATATGATGATAAAGGACAGTCAAGGCAAAAGGATAAGCACGGAGGAATACCGTGCAATGAGCAAGGAAGAGAAGAAGGATATGGATGTCATTCCTTTCATCAAGTCATTCCCGGTGTACAATGTGGCACAGACCAACTTGGCCGAAGTACAGCCGGAGAGGATGCAGAAACTCATGGACAGGTTCAAGGTTCCGGAACTTAGGGACACGGAAGGTATGTACACCCATGCCGCACTCGACCGTATGGTGGAGACGCAGCAGTGGCTTTGTCCGATACGTGCCGACAAGCGTGAGAACGGTGCCTATTATTCTCCCTCAAAGGATATTGTGGTGCTGCCCATGAAGGCGCAGTTCAATATCGGTGATTCTCCCGAAGAAACCTACCGTGGCGGAATGGAGTATTATTCTACCATGCTGCATGAAATGACTCACTCCACCATGACACCGGAGCGTCTGAACAGGGAGATGGGCGGAAGGTTCGGTGACCCGAAATATGCCAAGGAGGAGCTGGTGGCGGAACTTACGGCTGCCATGATCAGCCATTCCATGGGATTTGATTCCAGGATAACGGACAACTCTGCTGCCTATCTGGACTCGTGGATTGGTGTACTGAAACAGGAACCGAAGTTTATCGTATCGGTCATGGCTGACGTAAACAAGGCTTCCGACCTGATTCTTGACCATGTGGACAAACAGCGTCTGGCCCTCGGCGAACAGCCTTATCTGGCAAAGAATGACCCACTGGCTCCTGTCAGTGCGGACGAGGAAATGCCTTTCAGGAATGCAGCCATTGTCAAGACCCGTTCCGGAGACTATGCCATCCGTGCGTCATATGATGGTGTGGAGCTGGGACTGAAGAAGGTTTCCAAGGAAACGGCCAGGACATTCTTCCAGCTTACGGACTGGAAGGACAAGGAGGCTTTCCTGAACATGACGGCACGGAAGACATACGAACCGGAGATTACTATGATGGGCAGGAACCGGAATACCTGTACAGGACTTAGTATATGAAATCTGTTAACATCTTAAATCGGAAAGCATGAGTGACTACAAGGTTAATTTCAGGGAAATGAAATCCCGTGTGGGAATTGACGATATTGCATACGCCCTGGGATACCGTCTGGACAGGAAGGCCGGTGTCGGACGCTACATCGAGCTGGTACTCGGTGTAGGCGGTAACAGGATGGATACGCTGATTGTCAGCCATCCGAATGACAAGGCGGCACAGACCTTCTTCCGGCGTGACGGTTCCAAGGGCGATGTGGTGACACTCATACGTGAGAATCTTTCTTCCTTTACGGTATCAGGAAAGGATGAGTGGCAGAAGATAGCCAAGGTCATGGCACGTTTCGCCAACATGCCAGAACCTGAATATAGGGAGGACAGGGAGTATGTTAAATCGGCAGGAAAATCATCCGGTGTGTTTGACGCTTCCAGATATGAGGTGAAGCCGGTTGACACAGGTAAAATACCCGGACTGTTCTTCCAGCGGAAACTTTCAAAAGCAACCGTCATTGATCTTTCTCCTTTTATATATCTTATTAGAGATAGGAACAACGGAAAGTTTGATGGTTACAATATCGGATTTCCATATACTGACGGAAAGGGAAATGAAGTCAGGGGGTATGAAATCAGAGGACATGGCGGTTACAAGTCGAAGGCTGCCGGTACGGATTCGTCATCTTCGGCATGGGTGGCTGTTCCTTCGGGTATCAGTCCGGACAATGTAAGAAGCGTGTTTTTCTGTGAATCGGCATTTGATGCCATGGCCTTCTACCAGATAAACCGGATACAGATTGGGGACAGTGCAGCTCTGGTTTCACTGGGCGGCACATTTTCCGACCGGCAGATAACCGGAGTCATGGAACGCTTTCCCAATGCACGTGCCTTCGACTGTTTTGACAACGATCTGGCCGGGAGGATATACGGACTGCGTATGATGGCTCTGCAGGAGGGTATTCAGATGAAGATAAGCAGGACTGACGGCGGCATCCGGATTGAAGCGAAAGGAAAGGTATTTGAGCCTGACATGAAGCGTCCCCTACTGGCCCAAATTGCCAGGCAGCTGAACATCCGGTACCGTATGGGGCAATGGCTTCCTCCAAAGGCTTTCAAGGACTGGAACGACTGTCTGCTGAACAGGCCGATGGAGCCGGTGATTTCACCTCATAAGGAGGAACGTGAGCAGAATCTGAGCGAACAAAGGAATAAAGGACGTAAAATCTGAATGATATGGACAAAATCAAGTTAAGAATAACGGTAGTGGCTGTCCTTGCAGTTTTTTTGCTGAAAGGTACGGACACTTTTGCACAACAGACAGACCCGACACTGACGGGTGCTGTCTTTGCACAGACTTCTACTCTGAAGAATATCTATGACAAACGCCAGAAGGCTCATGAGAAAATCATTGCTGCCGAGACTGCCGTAACGGTTGCACTCGACAGGGTACACAGTGTGGAGAACAAGATGCTGGAATATCTTTCCAATGCACAGGGTGCCATGCAGAATCTCTATCAGATTAAGCGTGCCGGGGAACTGGTGGCCACGGAAATACCTCAGAACTGCAGCCTGCTGCTCAAATCGGTAGGAAGCAATCTGAAGGGGACGGCCATTGCTGCAATCGTTTCGGACGAGCTGGCTGATGCCGCAACCCAGATGGCTGCGCTTTATCCGTTCATGAGGCAGTTGGTGACTTCCGGAAGCTATGATACAGGCGGTTCTGACGGAGGCAAGGAGAAGCACAAGGTAAACCTGCTCAGTTCTTCCGAACGGTACTACATAGCAAACGAGGTACTGACCAGACTGGAGGCTGTCAATACCGACCTTTTTATCCTGGCATGGCAGGTACGCACACTCTCATGGAACGACCTCTGGTTCTCTCTTGACCCGGAAGGATGGGCAAGCGTGATGTCCGGCAAGAACATAATAGGTGGAATCGTTGCGGACTGGAACCGGGGATTCTCATTCAATTAATTCAAACAATGTAACTTATCAGGAATATGGATTCAGAAAAGAAGATTATAGGACGCTGTCCGTTCTGCGGCGGCAACGTGGTGAAGACCTGCAAGGGGTATCGCTGCGAAAACAACACAGGTGAGCATCCTTCTTGTGTGCTCAACATCAATGCCATCATCGGCAACCGGAAAATGAATGACGGGGAGATTGCCGAATTTCTGGAGAAACGCCATATCCTTCTGGACGGCTTTGCCACCAAGGAAGGAAAGACTTTCCCGACAGTTCTGGAACTTGCTGATGACGGTGCAGTCAATATGCAGTCTGTTATCGGCAGGTGTCCGCACTGCGGCGGCGAGGTACGTGTGGGAACAAGGGCTTTCAACTGTTCCAACTACAGCAATCAGGAAGCACCGTGTTCATTCGCCATCTGGAGGAATATAGGAGGCCATCAGCTGACACTGGAAGAGGCGAAGGAACTTTGTGAGAAGAACATTACTTCATCCGAACTGGAGATGTACCGGGAGGACGGTTCCATTTACCGCAAGCGTCTCGGTCTGGCTCCGGACAAACTTCAAATCGTAAAGATATGAAACAGGGAAAGAAACTATTGATACTGCCTGCAGTGGCAGTTCTGCTCGGAATGGGAAGTGCCTGTTCCGGCAACAGCGAGAATAAGGCTCAGGATATGGCAAGAAAGGCACTGATGGCTTCGGTGGATAACCCGGAAGCTGTAAAGATTGTCGGTATCAGCAAACCTGACTCTGTATTTGGCCGTGAGTATGTTACCATGGAGGAGAAGATGGCTCTTTCTGTGGCCATGATGAAAATCAGCCGCAGGTTTATGGAGGATACGGATTTTGATAATCCGGATTCAGAATGTCACGGGATGTCCGGAAAGATGAAACGTCAGATGGATGCCATGACGGCACTCCGCTCTCTGATGGTTACGGGGGAACTGAAGCCTGCAGGTGATGAAGCCAGCCATGAACGCAAGCCGTTCAGCGGCTGGAAGGTAAAGATAGAATATGAAGCCACTGATTCTGACGGACAGCCATACCGTTCTGAATACTGGTTCATTATGGACAAGGAAGCGCAATGTGTAATCAGGTCATTTGAAATTCCACTGTTATGAAGCTGAAAAGATTTTTATTACCGATTCTGGCATGGAGTGGGCTGATGCTCACTTCCTGTCATTGTGAGCATGAAGAAGTTGACGGCCTTTTATCTTCCCTCCAAGTCGGCAATGTGGTTTGTTCGGACGGCAATATATTGTCCATGGACAAATTCAAGCAATCTGACAAAGAAGCTGTTGCCATAGTTTTCCATGTAAACCGTAGTGCTGAAGCTGACAATCTTGGTTATGCAGTTTACATTCATGATATTGAACCGCTGGCTTTTGCCGACAGTCTTGGGATTGACCAGGGTACTTCTGCATCATTGACTGACGAGGACGGAAATGAGAACACCTATTCTTTGTTCAATAACGATGAAGTCAAGTCACCGATGGCTATCAGGACTTTTGATTTGTGGAGTTATGGGCAATCGGCATATATTCCTTCTGTCCGGCAACTCTCTTATCTGTTCGCTGTCCGGCATCAGATTAATAAGTGTATAACCGAAGTCGGTGGAACTTCGATTAATCTGAATCCTGGTGAATGCTGGTTATGGTTATGGTCTTCTACTGAAGTGGAAGGGCAAAAGGAGAATAAGGCCTGGCTTTACTCTATGCAGTCAGGAACTATTCAGGAGACACCGAAAGATCAACCTCATAAATCCAGGCCGATAATTTCTATATATACAACCAAATAAATAAAAGTCTAAATATAGTCATCTGTGAAGTTTCAGATACTATATTTAGACTTTCTTCTTAACAGACATTTATCAGTCACAATCAGGTTCAGCAGCCAACAAATGCTCACTCTCATAATCCTCATAAGGTTTTACCCTTCTGTCACTCAAAAAAATATGATTAAGCGTATACTCCAGTGATTTTAAAGTCTGTTCACGAAGTGCTGGTTTCAGTTGACATTCCCATACTGTTATGCAGTGCCATCCCATGGAAGCCAGCTCTTTTTGCTCTTTTATGTCACGCTCCTTATTTTTCTGGATTTTATTCTTCCAAAACTCAGAGTTTGTTTTGGGTAATACAAAATATTTGCATCCGTCATGGCCATGCCAAAAACAGCCGTTTACAAATATTACAGTTCTGTATTTCCGCAATACAAGATCAGGATGCCCCGGCAGACGAGGATGATTAAGCCGATAGCGAAAGCCTCGGCTGAACAAGAACTTACGGACCAGTAACTCCGGCTTGGTATTCTTACTACGAACTGCGGACATATTTTTATGTCGTTGTTCTCTAGTCAATCGGTCTGCCATAAATGATTATTTCAGTTTAATTATTTCCTTTAATTCTTCCACACTATAAGGTGGATTCCTCCTGTGAGTCATAGAATGACAATTGGAACAAAGTGGTACTAGATCTCGCTCAATATCTAAGTTATACCCTTCGCCCATTTTAGAAACAGGTGTTGTATGATGTACTTCTATAAATCCTTTTCCTATATCCCCATATACATCTTGAAAATTCATACCGCAGACAGCACAAGTATATCCTTTTTTATAAAGACATAGTTTTCGATTAATAGGGTTACGTTCGTATCTAATAGATTTAATTTCTTGAATGGTACCTTCAGTCTGAACAGCTTTTTGTAAGAACTCTTCCTCACTTATATCAGTTATAGTGAGAAGAGAGAATATTAATTCAAAGCTGTATCTTACCAATTCAACAAGAATAGACTCACATTCATTAACATTATCCGGTATAGGTATTTTAGTCATTTTAAAATCAAATGTTCTCCACGTAATTGGCCATTTATTTTCCAATAAATCAGATTTATTTACTGAATAACAAGATTTTAATCCTTTATCCACAAGCATCTGTTTATACGAAAAGAAAGTAGATTGCTTTTCTTCTGGTGCATGAGCCATTTCATTGAGAATATACCCACCGTGTTTTTGTGGGTATATTTCAATAACTAGCCTGATTTTATTGTGTATATAAACTTCTACACTGAAATACATCTGGTCTTCATTATAAGGAGAACACACATAATGTACCTCTCCATCTTTAAAGACAGGTTGTATTTCAAATGGCATTGAAAAGTAGTTCTCTAAATCTTGTTTTAGTTTAAGACACAGCTCTTCCATATTATTCTTCTATTGGGAGTTCAGGATCAGGTAAATCTGCTACAAGCCTCTTTAAAATTCTAGATACTGTATATCTCATATCTTCGTAGTTCTCGATTGATGACTGTGATACTGTCGTATTTTCAGCCTCTGCAAGTGCCCATAACAGATCATCAAGACCTTCAACAACTAAATTTTGAGCTAAATAAGGTCCATATATTTTTTTATAGAATGGATGGCTTTCATTGATATTAACAGCATGTTTTCCATCAGCAAGTGCTGGCTCCCATAATGCATTACCCTCAATGGTTTTAACTGGTATAACACGATTCTCCTGAGGATTTACATTATGAAGAATTGATATAGCTTTGGTAAACTTACCATTGCTATTAACTATTTCAGCACTTTCATCATCAATAGGAGTAATAGTTGAACCTTCTAGTTCGGGAGCTTTACTGTCAATATTTTGATTGGATGAGATGTGCGCACCTCTACCAGTATTATGAACATTTTTATTCTCCGTATCTCTGTATCTTTTTTCAGCTTCACGTCTGGGTGCTCCTAAAAATTTCATTATAAAGCTTGCCAATTCTCCTATTAGAAGAATACGGGACTTTTTAATATCGATACTAAGTAGTTCATCAAGTGTATAATCGAATGAAAAATCAACTCTCAGTAATGAATAGTGTGGTTCTTTCTTCAAAAGGCTGAACCAATCTCCACTGTGTATCAAACGATTTTCTCTATAAACATAAATTCCTTGAAAATCATTACTACCACGGGCAGATTTCTCAGCCTCTATGCTGGAATATTCTCCTTTTTTGGGAATAATATAAGCTGCAATATGGAATTTAAGCTGTGTACCATCTGGCATATCAACCGGTACATCTTCTTCCTGTAAGAGTTCTGTATTTTTCTCTTTAGTACAAAATGGATCCCATGGAGAAACTGATTGTGTATTTACTGTTATCTCAACATTTTGTGCACGGCTATCGTTTTTATCTAGATAGCGTTGAAATACCATAGACAGATGAAATCGAAGTTCTTCTAAGATTTTATTCAACCCATTTTGTGCATTCTTAAAATTCTTATAATTTTTCATCAGACGGTCTATCTTCTCCCAAACAAGAAGAGTACCAGAACTTCCTTCTGCTACCATATTCAACATATCCTCTTCATCTGAATCAATAACAGGAAATTGTAATAACCAAGAACCGTTATTTGCTATATAATCTAAATCCCACTGAACCTTCCTCAATTCTGAATCAGGTGAATTTCTGGAAATCAATGAGAATTGTTTGCAGAATGCTGTTGATGCAGTTTTCAGTCCTAATCCAAATTTACCTAAAGAATTTTTCTCTATTCGTTCTTTTGAACCGTATTTCATTGCATTCTTCAAACCGTCCAAATCCATTCCACAACCATTATCCGCAAAATAGACTTTAACTTGCATGTTTGGATCCATGTTTACTTCTATATTGATTTTTGTTGCATTTGCCGCAATTGAATTATCAACGATATCGGCAACTGCTGTATTAAAATTGTAACCAGTATCCCTTAATCCGTTTACAATTCTCTCAGGATCAGGAAGTAACTCAAAATCCTCTTCTGTTTTTTGTTGAACTGTCGTAATCATATATATGTTTTTTTAATTATTTTTTATTGAAGGTACTAATTCTAAAGCTCTAAGAATGTCTGCCTTATCTTGGCTCTTACCATCATTCCCTATAATTGCGTATGAAGCAATATCACGTTTCCTTTCAATCCTTTCATTTACAACCTCTTCTACTGTATCAGTGTAATATAATCTATAAACAAATACAGTCTTCTCTTGACCTCGTCTGTATGCACGTGCTGAGGACTGGTCTTCAAGAGAGGGATTCCACTCCAGATTATAGTGTATTACGTGATTCGCTCCTGTTATATTAAGTCCTGTTCCAGCTGCCCTCGGGTTAAGGACCAGCATTGCCGGTTCATCTAAATGATTGAATTTATCAACTATACACTGCCTGTCTTCTATTGGTGTCTCTCCATTTATAGACCATATTTTAATTCCAAACCTGACAGGTATATCCTCTTCAAATATTTCGAACATACGTTTATATGAAGTAAAAACAATTACTTTTTCTTTCCGACTTATAATTTCTTCAACAATTTCACAAAATCTTTGATACTTAACCGACACTACAGATGGATCATCTTTACAAGAACTATCCTTTACTGCATACGGGTGTGTACAATATATGCGTAGTTGTTGTAACATTCCAAGAGAAGGATTTTCTGTATCCATTCCATCCTTCAATGCTTCCAGATAATTACAATATTGTTGACACTCTATCTCCGACATTCGAAGAGGCTGTGTAGATACTATCTTCTCAGGCAAGTCTTTAGCTACATCTGAAACAAGTCTACGTACCATTAGTGCAGAGAGTATTGGCTCAATTTTCTTACCACCTTCAATGTCATCAGTAATGTTTTTCTTGAATGTATTAAGTGTGCCAAGCAAACCAGGCTGAATAAAGTCTACCAATGACCATATATCCGTTATATGATTTTCAAAAGGGGTTCCAGAAACCGCAAGGCTTCTTACTCTATTCAACTGCTTACAGGCTCTAGTTCTGGAACTGTCAGGGTTCTTTATACTTTGAGCTTCATCCAAAACAACCATTTTCCACTTAATCATATTAAGCATATGAATATCACTTATTACAGTAGTATAGGAAGTTATGATCACATCAAATTCAGAAAAATCCCGAAAATTGCTTATCCTGTAAGGCCCATAATGAACTATAACATTAAGTGACGGTGCAAACTTCTTACATTCCCTTTGCCAGTTAGTAAGAAGTGATATTGGTGCAACAACGATTATTGGGGTCATAAACTGACTTTTCAAATATAACATTTCAGTTATTACCTGCATAGTTTTCCCCAATCCCATTTCATCTCCAAGGATACATCCGTTATTTACTTCTAACATAGTCCTTATCCATGAATATCCAGATTCTTGATAAGGGAATAATGTGGCTTTAAGGTCCTTTGGTATACTTGAATCTGTAACTACTGGCTTATGTAAAACGGATTGCTCTACATGATTCTCAACAACATCTAAGTCACCAAATATACTTTGTTCAATAACGCTTAAATACTGTTTTAAATTAATACGCCCAGAAGATACTATTCCAGACTTTGTAATTATCTCCTGAATTATACTGCTTGTTTCTGTTATATAGAACCATATATTGTCACATATGCACTGATCTATAAGCAATCCATTTACAATATCTACAGTTATCTGTTTACCTTTACGAATAGCATAAACATTGAAATATATATCACCTTCGACACTGCTGGTCAACATGATTTTTGCAGCAGCTCCTATTTTAGAGAAACGAGTAGCCGGTAAATCTACTAAAGGGCTTTCACATTCTATTCCGTCTATTCTATTCATATCAGAGAAAGAATAAATCTCTGAAGCACTTAGATGGTAAATATTGTTACCATCCTTCAGCGCCAAATGGTTATCACATATAATCCAGTTTGCCTTCATAATTAACTCATAGATTGAAACCTTTCCAGACTTGCCGCACTTATAGAGATACCTTTATTGGCTTTATAAATCTCGTTTGATTCACAAAGTTTAGTATCAGTTTGAGGCTCTGTTTTATATGGTTTTACAGTTATAGTTTTCTTTTTCAAGTCAATAGTAAAATTATCTGTATTATCTACCAACAACCTTAAAGAAAGAACACAGGAATAATACCATGCTATTGTTGCCAAATATCCAGCACTTGCATTCACTACATTCATTTGATTAAGAAGCGCAGAGAAATAAAAGTCATTTCTGTCCACAGTTTTATTTCCCGCCCACCAGGAATAATCACTTACAAATTTCCAAAGATATGTTGCAACTTTATGTTTATCATCATGTACATCAGAGTAATCATCATTAAGCATTTCCAATGCTGTAGCCATAAAACTGGATTTATCTTCCATAGTTGGAGCCTCTTTTAATCTGGTCGCATATTCTTTCATTCCTTTATGATTAAGCCCAATACGCTCACAAATCTTAAAGAACAGACTCTGATAGCTTAACATCTCCGAACAAAAATCAACAAAATATGAAGCAATTACAAACCATTGGTTAGCTATATAAATTTGTTGTCCAAAAGTATTATTTACAACTGTAGTATAACTGAAATATTCTACCGTACAGTTTTTTTTATTCAACATGTTACGAAAGGTAACTTTGAATGTATCACTCAGCTTAACCTCCTGCGCTATGAACTCATCAGTAAATCTTTTCTTTGCATCTACAAGAACCTGATGTAAATCTTTCAGAATCTGTTTTGATTCAATGACTTGTTCCGTATCTATCACTTTGTTCATATGCCTATATTTTTAATAATTGTTCGACAATTTCTTTTGATAATCTTTTGATAACAGGTATTGCGACACTATTTCCAAACTGATGATATGCCTCCTTTCTTGGAACAACTATATGAAATTCCAGATTATCAGAATTATAATTTTGGTTATCTGCATTTTCCGGATATTTCCAGCCATTCCCTATAATTCGATAACCCTGTAAACGACCTGCTTCAGTTGGAGTTAGTTTTCTGGGATTTAATCCTTTATCAGATTGATCAATAAGAATTTCGCTACCATCTTTCCAATATCTTGCAGATATTGTACTGCTATATACGCTATTTTCATTAAAAAGTGAATAGCCAAATCCCTTACCGTTAGCCTTGTTCCTTTTCTTTCTCTCTTGATGACCAATCCATAACCTATCACTAATAGTATAGTAACTATCAATAGAATCTTCTGGCTCGAAAATATCTGAAACTTTGGTCTTTATTACCTTATCTCCAAGATCTTTCGATTTTTCATATATTGTACTACCATCAGGTGCTATTCCATAGGGGAATTTAAAAGTTGTAGCTTTAACAATGTCTTTATACCATGCAACAATAAACAATCTTTCTCTATTTTGAGGTACCCCAAAATATTTTGCATTTAAAACATCATAGTTATATGCATACCCCAATTCATCTAATGTTGCTAAAATCGTTTTAAGTGTTTCGCCTTTCATATGAGTCTTCAATCCTTTTACATTTTCCAGGAACAACACTTTTGGTGGAATACCTGAATCAATTTTTTGCTTAACAATATTAGCTATATTAAAGAACAAAGTTCCACGAGTATCTTCAAACCCACGTCTTAAACCTGCAATAGAAAAGGGTTGACAAGGAAAGCCTCCACAACAGACATCAAATGCAGGAATACTTTCTGGTATTGCTTCTGTTATATCGTTGTTAAAAAACAGATAATTCCCATAACTATCTTTTTGGAAAAGATCTGGTTCTATATCTTTATAGTTAGCTTCATATGAAATTCGTGCATATTTATCCCATTCACTGGCAAACACACATTTTCCTCCAACACTATGCATTGCAGTATGAAAGCCTCCAATACCAGCAAACAAATCTATAAATGTAAATTTATTTTTCTTCATCAACTTTTCTTTTTAACAAACGATTGTAAAGATTCCTTGGAAATCTGCAATACTGATTTATGTAAATGTTCAGGAATATCATCTATTACATCATTATTCTTTTTATCACTATTTACAATATACATGGACTGAGCAATTTCCAGAAATTTATTAAATTGTTTCAACCCCCATTGGTTGTAAACAGTATACTGAAGTCCGTCATTTAGTGTTATTAATTCATCTGATTCAAGAAAATATCTTGAAGACAAATCAGCATTGTCTTTCATCCATTCCTGTACAACTGATAATGGACGTATGACACCTCTTTGTTTACTTATTATGCCCGATGGGAACACTCTTTCAAGTTCATTATATGTGATACCAGGATGTTCTTTAACATATTGCTTTACTACAGCAAGAACAAACCTTTTTTTAGGATAAAACTGGCTTCCATTAAAAGAGAAACGTGTTGTATCCTTTGTACTCGCAGAATGATTTTCCATTTCTTTAGAACAAAGCTGTTTTTGCGATACAACAATTTCAAGATTCCGCATTTCTTCTTCAATCAACACCCTGTCATATCCCTGTTGCACGAGAAAATCTGAGAATATGGATTTAAGTATATTCCTGTCCTCTGAAATACGTTTAATATCCAAACGTAATTTAGATAAAACCTCATTTTTTTCATTTAGTGAAGTTATATAGTCATGAACTAAAGACTTTTTGAAATGTTGAAACAAAAGTAAATCTGATATTTGTATTCCTTCGTGATTACTTTCCTCTAATAGGATTTCTTTACTAAGGATTATATCTTGATTATTACGATAGAAAAACTTAATACAACTACCGAAGGATATGGCTGCCTCTGTCAATAATTCATCCATTGCAAAGCTTACATTATCTGTTTCATTATACTGAAATTCTCCACACTGGATAAAAACAGGAATATAATCGGATTGCACATTTTCTCCATAAGTTTTAGACAATACAATATCAACATTAGAGCCATTAGGTAAATTATAATTCTTAATCAAAGAGCCATTAGTCTTCCTCCATCCTAGGACTCTAAAACAGTTTTCTACTGCAGAAACAAATTCAGCTTTGCTGTAATTACTGTCTAATGTATTTCTTAATATCTCAACTATTTCAAACCAATTCTCATTCATATTTAAGCCCATACAATACTTTCTTAATCATCCCGTTTTAATAACCAGAATAATGTTTTAAAGATATTTTTATCTATAAAAATCATACTCTTATTATTATGATTCTTACATTATCATGGGTGATAACCATATAATAGAAAATCTATCGGGGAATCACTATTTAATCATACTTTAGGTATCTTTATATAAACAGAGTCATTGGTGGTAGACACCAATAAATCCTTAACATCGACCTCAAGTACTCTTGCAATCTCAACTAAAGTTTCTATTGATGGTTGTGAAACGTTTGTACACCATTTTGAAACAGTAGCAGGGTCTTTTTGCAAAGCTTCTGCAAGCCATTTGTTAGTTCGTTTTTTCTCCACTAAAACGACCTTAATACGATTTATATCTTTTGCCATAAGTATATAATTGTTTGTGCAAAAATAATATAAAAAGATGTATATATGTAAGATTTATAGCCATATTTTCGAGCTATATCTCCATTTCTATTGCGTTTTATGCAATAGAATAAAGTGGTTGTCAGATTTGAGTGACTCTTGCTGCACTGAATAGCTTTACAGTATTTTAGGCATATGACATTAACAACTTATGTTACCATTAGAAATGGTCTGAAAAACGGAGACAAACAGTCCGCTCCGTTGATACAGGCTAGAGCTTGCACTTCCGAAACGGACAATTTCCTTGAAGACTTACCTTTAAATACAGGCAAGCTGTTCAGACTGTTCGTATTTCATGCGATACAGGAACAACTTGCCTTCTAAAACGGAAACTTACCGGTTGACTTATCTCGTATCTCGATACTAGGCAAGTTTCAGCCGACAGGTTTATACAACCATACAGATAAATCAGGACTGTTGCCAAAGACAGAACCATTAAGGTTGCGCTACTCTTCACTTCAAAGACTCTGACATTGGCAACTGATTATCGATAACATGTCTGAAAACGAAAACAAGCAGGCCGTTCCGATGATGCAGGCTAAAGCTTGCAATGCCGGAACGTCCTATATCCCTGAATACTCGTCTTAAAATACAGGCAAGCTGTTCCGACTGTTCGTATTTCATGCGATGCCGGAACAACTTGCCTTATGCTACGAAAACTTACCGGCTGACTTGCTTCGTATCCCGATACCAGGCAAGTTTCAACCGACAGATTCATACAATCATGCAGATAAATCAGGACTGTTGCCAAAGACAGAGCCTTTAAGGTTGCGCTGCTCTTCACTTCAAAGGCTCTGACATTGGCAACCGGTTACCGGTGGTTTGTCTGAAAACGGATACTATGCTCCTCAGAAATCTTTGAATACTGAATATCAGGAAATCATTGGAGCATCATAGCCGGAACCGTTTCTTATGTGCAAAGGTACTGCGGACTGGAGAAACGCCAAGTGACGCTTGCGCTTTCAATCGGAGGACTTGACGGCAGCCTTCCGCAAATTTTCTCATACCTCAAAAATTTGGGTATTCCGTCTGCATTCTCTGACTTCACACTTGTCTTTTTCTCCCTTTGGTCCGCAGTCACAAATGCACATAAAACGGTTTTTCCCGGCCATGAAGCTCAATGAGCTTTACTGGAGGGAAAAGAACTGGAACTTCAAAATTCAAGTGTTATGCGAGCAAGAAGAATGAGTATCAAACAATCTTTTAAATTTTTACTGATATGTGCAGATTGATGACGACACAACTGGCGGAAGCTCTGGAGGGTTATCCGCTCTACTCCCAGGACGGCAAGGGAAAAGAGGCTGTTTGCCGTGCGGTTTTTGCCCTTGGTTCTGTAAGGTGGTTTATCCTTGAAGGAAACAGGGAGGATGACGATGTGATTCTATTCGGTATCGTAGTCGGACTCATGGAGGATGAATACGGGTATGTTTCCCTCAATGAGCTTTCTGATGTGGAGCTTGACCTGAGTGCTCAGGGGCTTGGCAAGCTTCAGGTAAGACAGCAGCAGAACTTTAAGCCGGTTCCGCTAAAACTGATTAAAGACAGCAGACTTCAGGAATTTCTTGAAAGGTTTGAATAGGCTGTATGAAAACAGAAGTGGCCGGTCCTATCCGTCACGGACAAGACCGGCTGCTTATTATAGCAGGTAAATGAAAACAAAACTATAATTGTATGGTAAATGGAAAATTGTCGTAATATTTTTAATATCTCTGTCCGGCATGGGTGGAGCGTTTCTATGGAAAATATGGATGGAATCCGGTTTCTTAATTTCAGGAGGAAGACTTCGAGCGGTGTACCGTTCTGCTTTACCATTGAAGCCGGTGACGGCACAGCCGGCTGCATAGCTAAAGAAATCTTCTCTTTCGTCAGTGCCGCTGTTCCTGAACAATGTGCAAGGGAATGGATGATTCAGTCAGGAGCAATGGAACCTTCGGAGTTCCTTCAGGCCGTGTCCGACATGGAGGATGTCAGGCTAAGAGCAAGGCTGCTGGCTCTTGAACTTGCAGCTATGAATGCCAAATGTAATCTTTTGGATACCATTCCATGGGACAGACTGAACTAACGGTTTTTCTTACGCTTGCGGCCACGTTTGGGCAGACCGGTTTCCTTGTAGGCTATCAGGTCAGTTCCTCTGAACACCCTTTTTGCCTTGTCAGGTATCTTCAGGAAAGCCAGCGGCTTTTCCAGGTAGCGGATATAGGCATAGATGGTGCAGCGGTGAACACCCAGGTAGCGTGCAGCCTCCTTTACTGAATATGTCTTTTCCGGAACAACTTTCATTATTTCTCATGCTGGTTAATCTTTTCGTTTATTGGATGCCGTAAAGGTAAACAGTTGATTATTAGCTGTCAATGCGTCAAATATGGGATTATTTCGGAGATTGTGGGAATACGATGGATTATGTGTTACCATCATATTCAATACGACTGGACTAAGGCGGTTGATGGTAAATCTGTTTTTACGGAAATAAGGAAGACATATATTTGATGGTTGACAGCGTTGACAGCAAATCCAATGAAAATCCGGCATAAAGTCAGTCTGGGAAACTGCTGTAATACAACATATTATATTCTTTCTGATTTTTCTTATAAAGAATAGAGTATTATAATGTGTCAACGTTTGGCTATGGATTTTTAGCGTGCTGAAAATTATGGTTACACTTGTCAACGTTTGTCAACGCATGATTTCTATGTGAAGTATCTGATACACTGACAGATACTCTCTGTCAACACTGTCACCATTGAAACGTGTGCATTTTATTATCTGAAAACATCTGATGTGAAAGGGATACATGGTTATCCTAATGTACCATTACAGCCACAGGTTTGTTCAACATGCCTCTTCAGATATTTTTTTGCAAAGGTATCTCCGGCATTGCAAACGTCAAACACAGGGCTGAAAATCTTCCTCAAACGGGGTTGAGCGTATTTTCAGCTTCCCTTGTAGTTTGCCTTATTGAATGCCTGCGCTTCTGAGAACTGCAAAAAATATCCTTCGGGCAAGCTGAAAAACTTGCAGACAGAAGGGAAAAAAATCAGAGCGTATGGTACAGATGGACGAAAGCATCAGAAAGCAGTTGGAAAAGCCACAGACATGGTTCTGCAAGTATTTTCCCAAACGTATTCAGAATGTGGGCAAGAAGGAAATCGCCGACAGACAGATGGTCTATGACTTCAAGGATGGAAGGTCTCATGAAGCGGTGGCACAGATGACGGCAGCAAGGATGATTGAGGAACACGGAGACGAATGTTCTCAGTTAGTATTCATTCCGGTTCCGGCATCATCGGTAAGAAAGAATGAAATCCGGTATATGGACTTCTGCAGAAGGGTATGTGAACTCACAGGAGCAATAAACGGATATGACCATGTAAGGGTATGCGGGGAAAGACTTGCTATTCATGAAAACCGCAAAGCTGAAAAGGAAATCAGAAAGGTGAGCGTCATCGAGTTTGATGAAGAGTGGTTCAAAGAGAAAGATGTCATTGTTTTTGACGATGTAATCACACGCGGAATCAGTTTCGGTATATATGCGAATCAGTTGGAGAGTTTCGGAGCGAATGTCATTGAAGGCATCTTCCTTGCAAAAACCCATTATAAAGTATAGAACTATGAATGGAATATTATCAGAAAAATCAAAGTCACTGGCTTTCACGGGACACAGAACTGTTCCCGTAGAAAGGCAGAATGAAATAAGGGCACGGCTTGTTGAAGCCGTGTCCGTCGCCTGCAAATCGGGTATAACCTGCTTCTATTCAGGCATGGCCATGGGATTCGACCTGATGGCCGCTGAAACTGTATTATCACTGAAGGGAAGGTATCCGGATATACGGCTAATTGCCGTTGTTCCTTTCAGAAGACAGAGCTGCCGGTGGCCGTCAATGGAAAAGGAACGTTATCAGAGAATAATTTCCCAGGCTGACCGGGTTATTGTATTGAGTGAACACTATTTCAAGGGATGCTTTCTAAGGCGCAATGACTTCATGCTGGAGCATTCATGCGGTTTGATTGCCTATTATGACGGCAAGCCTTTGGGAGGAACATTCTATACCTGCAGGGAGGCAAGGAAGAGAGGCATGGATATAGTCAATCTGTACTGAAAACCAGTCCGGATTATAGTGAAAATATTATACAAAACAGATGTGCAAATTTCTTGCATATCTCGTTTATAATGCTTATATTTAGACAATTAAATAAGTTAAAGAGGTAGTTTTATGAATAATATATACAACCGCTACATTTGGCTGCTGCATACAGTCTATCAGGAAAAAAAGGTCACTTTTGAAAGGCTTTGTGAGATATGGAAGCACCATTTCCTGTACAATGGGAAGCCGCTGAGTCTTCGTACATTCCATCATCACAGAAAGATGATTGAGGAGAACTTCGACATAGTTATTGCGTGCAACAGAAAAGACTATACATATTATATCCAGAACCTGGATGAAATACTCGGTGACAGTTGCCGGAACTGGCTGTTCAACAGTCGTATCATTGATGTGGCTCTGAAAAGCAGTCCGTGTCTGTTCCATCGTGTCGTACTGCCTGACATGTCAAATGGTATTGAATACCTGCCGGATATATCGGAATGTATCAGCGATGGACATGAATTGTACATATTCTACACCAATGACAAGGGCAATGAAGTGGAAGGCCGTTTGAGACCGGAAGGTTTGAAGCTGTTCCATAACCGTTGGCATCTGCTTGGGTACAGGAACGGATCAGAGTTCTGTGCTGTTCCTCTTGATGCACTGACAAGAATCTATCTCAGCGGAAACAGGTTTCAGACTGACTGCAGATTTTCGCTTGCCAATCGTCTTTCGGACTCCATTGGTGTTGTGGCTCCGACCGGACAGCAGCCGGAAGAGGTTACACTACGGGCTTACGGTCCATTTGCAGATTATCTGAGAAAGCATCCTTTCCACCATTCGCAGGTGGAAAGGAATGATATGGGGACTTTCACGTCTTTTGATTACATGCTTCTTGTGACTGACGAACTGGTGGATGAAATCCTGGCTCTTGGTGATAAGGTGGAGATTACTTTTCCGGAAAATTTGAGAATGAAATTACTTCAGAAGATTGGGCGTATCAAAAACAGGTATGCAACATAAAAATCTGCAATTGTAGAATATTACTTTTGAGTAGTAAACATTCGCTCAATCATTGCTTCAAGCTCAGGACCCAATGGACGTTCTGTGTCCATACACTCCTTCTCACCGGTAACCAGGTCACCATATATATTCCTGTAACGTTCAGCTTCCCTGCCATCACAGCAAAGCATAGCCGTCTCAAACTCCTTAATCATTTTCTTACGCTGGCTCTCTGGATATTCCTTAGTCTTGCCATAACTGGTAATAGTAAATGTTCTTGCCATAATCATAGGATTTATTTGTTATACCTTTGTTTATAATCTTTTTTGCTATACTAATATACGAAAATATTCTGATAGTCAGAAATTTAACCGTATAAAACTTCTATAAAGTTTAATCCAATACGGATAAAAAAACAATCAGAATCCGCACATCTTTTTATCAAAAAAACAACTATAACAATGAAGGTATCAATGGTACAATCCTGATTATTTAAACAAAAAACTTATATAAATCAACATTTCCAACATTAAAAGATAGAAGATATGGGGGCTTTTACGTCATTTGATTACATTACATGCTTCTTGTAACTTGACGAACCTATGGAGAAATCCTATATTTCAATTAGAAAGTTAAAGTTACCGATTCGGAAAATACAAGCATTAAACTGTTTCAGGAAATTGGACATATCGGGAACAAGTATTTAATTTAAAAATATGGTAATAATAATATTCAATATTAAGATTAATCGCTATTTTTGCAATCTTTTAAGTAAAACTATGGCAAGTGTCCAGGTAAAACTCATAAGTTTATGGTTCGATACCATCATTTGTCACTATGGAGCATAGTCTCTACTAAAAAAAACTATAAATTTTTTTCTAAGAAAGTTATGAAAAATTTACTTTTTTAGGCAGTAGAACCTTTAGTGAAGGTTCATGCCGCAATTAAAAGTCCGAAAGGATAGGTTATTAGTAGTTTTTTATCTGTAGGATTAGATGTACTAGGGATTATTGGAATCCCTGCAGCAAGCAGTATGTCATTGGCAAAAGATAGTACAGAGTTAATAATTCAATGGATATCCCGAAAGGGAGTTGATAAAGGCAAGGTCATGACTGTTATTCATGATATTTCAGCTTTTATCCCATTGTACTCTTAGTACCAATCCCTTTTAGCCTTTTCCATTGATTCTGCACAATTGGCTAATGCCATTGAATAGATAAGGAAACAGTAACTAAGATTAAAGCTTGGAGCTTCATGGTTAGTGATGGCATTGCAGGTAGCTAACCACTCCTTTTTTAAACAAAAGCGGTTTGGATTACTCCAAACCGCAACTATTATGTTTAAAACAATGATTTAAACTTAAAATGATAGATTTATACTTCCTGCATTATTGGTATACCTATCTTGTTGTTGATTTCAGTCTCTACAGCATTATATATTTCTGTTTCACTTGTTTCTATAGATATTATTAGAGAATACTTTATAACATTGTCAACATTAGCCAGTTTTCTCTCTTTCCACCAACCTGGTCCTGGATAAATAACTATATGACCACAACCTGCTAATTCAGCTGCTGTACACTCAAACCAGTCCGACTGAACAGTACCTTGTTCACGGCGATTTTGCTTGATTGTCCATCTTTGAGTATCATTATCCGTTGTTTTATCTCCTTCATTCTTATTCCTTCTACATAAAAATTCTTCAACATTTTCATGTGGACTCTTCAAGTCAAAATGCAAAGTTGCTGAAGGATAACGATATTTATTTCTTCTACCGGCATAACCAGGAGAAGGCTTTACATAATAGGAAAGTGTAATTCTTATCTTTACTTTTTCTGCTCCCATCTGCTCAAGTAATTCTACAGGCCATGGGAGATCATAAAAATGCAGTTGATTATATGTATTTGAACCATCTTTACGTACATATGGTATCAATTCATTTTCAAAGATGTATGTAGCATATCTTTCATTGCTAAATAAAGCAATTTCTTCATCTGGAATGCCATAACCACATATTGACATGATATCATTGATACTTCCTATACGCTTCATTTCTTCAGTCCATCTCGCAGAATGTACCATCATACCACGTACAGACAACAAAGAAAGATCAGGATTCACTGTCTTGATTTTTGCTGCCATACGTGCAGCCAACGCTGTGGCTGCACTGGTTGCATAAAATGGTTCCAATGATTCTGCCAGATCTGCACTGGTCGAAATCAGGCTCAAATCAGGAGTTGTTGTAGTCTGCAGAACAGGATGATCAGCTACATTACCGCCTTCCATAACAATCTCGGGCTTATTAAGACCATTTCTCCAACTCCAGGAGGTTCTTGACATCGGAGAGATTCCTCCAGGTGCAGCTAGAGGCTTATATCTATCATCAGTAACAACAGTCTTCTCAGTATAAGCTCCTACGGTCAGTGCATTCCAAGCTTGTGCCGGACTTTTAATAACATTAGCTTTACACGATTCTATATAATCTGAAGCGTCTATTTCTGTAGTTTCAATATTTCCCGCAGAAACGACTACCAGACGATCACAATTCCCTCCATTGTATATACTTTCATCTAAAGCAGCAGAACTTGACGTGGATTTGCAGTCATACGAAATGTCATCAGTAACAGCCATACATTGTATAGATGCTCCCATTTCATGAGCTTGCTGTATAGCATCCTCTATAACAGCACCATAAAAATCAGAATCAGTTTCATATCCGGATTCATATATTTTCACTGATGCCAAGTTGTTTTCAATTGCAACAGATTTCTTATGCCCATAAATTAAATCTGTCATATCACCATATAGGATAAGGCCAGCCATATCCGTTCCATGGAAGCTGTGATCAATAGTGTCAGAAACACCTATTGCACTTTTCATCATATCATCCGATAAGAATGGAGCTATCAAGTCATGAGCATTGTTTACACCCGAATCCAATAAGCCGACCCTTACGCTGTCATTGTTTGTTGAGATCTCAATTTCATCTTTAATAAGTTCACTCCATTCCCTGCTTTCATCATGGGATTTTACAAGTATTGAAGGCTGTTTATAAGGACGTATTCCCTCTATATAACCAACAGATAAAGGTAACTCACATAATTGTTGTTTTGTTGCTTTGATTAGCAGAACAGCAACTCCTTCAAAGTCCAGGATATTTTTACCAGCCGATATAAGGCCAAGACTGTCTAAAGTTTTAGTAAGCTCCTCTACATTATAATCATCACCTTTGGTTACCCATATCTCGAATGTCTGCAGATAATTATCTGGTAGCATATCAAAATCTTCAGCAGAAGTGTAAAGGCTATGAATATCAGCTTGTTCAATAGAATTGATTGGCTCAATCAGAGTTGCATTCTTAGGGTTTCCATTTATTGTACAAATTTCTTCATTTGCATACTCATCAGCCTTCTTATCCAACCAATCTTTTTTTTCTTTCTTGATATATATAGTTACATCAACATTTCCTTCACCTTTATCTTCTGAAATTTTTAGAATAGATGCTCCACTTCTTTTTGCCAATGCCTGAGGAACAAAACCTGAAACCATGTCAAAGTTCATATAAACACCATCAGCAACGGGTAATCCACTTTCTGACCGTTGTGACAAAGTTTCTATTGCCTTATCAATAGCTGTATTATAAATTTCTTTTATATAAGCCGCATGTTCCTGTCTGTTTCTTTCAGGCATGGTTGGCGGTTGTACAGACCTGGTTCTTGGTGTAAAAGAACGAACTTCTGCTATCTTATTTCCTAAGAAAAAATGTTTCTTTTGCATATTACCTACATATTCAACCTATTTCACGGCACAGTTGATTTCGTTTGTCAACAATCATTTTCACCATTTCCAAATCTATAGGCAAATCATTTAACAGTGATTCTTTGAATATGTCGGAGCATACCATTTTTATCTCTGCATGGCTCATTCCAATAAATAAAGGTTCAGCCTGAGAGAAATCCAGATTTTTTGCTGTATATAAATATTCACGCAACAACAACAAGCGCTGTTGTGCATCCGGCATTCTGTATTCAATGACATCATCAAAACGCCGGAACATTGCCTTGTCAATGGACTCTATTGCATTTGTAGCTGCAACAATAAAACTATCAGAAGAATCACGCTCCAACAACTGCAGGAATGTATTAAGTATTCTACGTTGTTCACCGACCTCATTTTCCATTCCACGTTGTGCACCTATAGCGTCAAACTCATCAAAGAGATAAACGGCAGGAACTTCATCTATAAAATCAAAAATACGGCTAAGTTTCTGACCTGTCTCACCCATGAATTTAGTGATAATCTTTTCTGTTCTTACAATAAAGAAAGGAAGATTAAGTTCCTTTGCCAATACCCCTGATGTCATAGTCTTACCTGTACCAGACATACCATAGAGTAATAGCTTACGGCGGTTTGCAAGGCCATATTTCTGAAGTTCTTCTCTTCTTGTGTATTCCTTTATTACCCTTTCCAGTTTCTCCTTTACAGACTTATCTGTAACCAGATCATTCAAACTGTCATATGTTTCTGTCTGAAGCAACAAATCGTCAACATCCTTATTGCGTGGAATAATTTTTAAATTGCTAAAAGAGGTCTTTTTCTGGCTTAACAATTCCTGGATAGTTCTCGCCAATACAGCATGACCATTCTTTGCCTCTACAGCTGAAATCTGTAAGGCAACCTTTCTGAATTGTGCATCATCATTGTTTAAATGATTGCGTATCAGAGATAATATTTGGTCTGCATTTGCCATCGTAATATGGTTATAAAATTATTGATGTACAAAAATACTTTGTTTCCGTCAAATAGTCAACTCTATCATTAAAAATTGCTAAATATTTATGCTTTTTTATCTAAGAACTTGGTGATTTCACCAAAAAAACTAGTAGAAGTCTTTTAATACTACCATTATATTTTTGATTTGTATTAAACCTTTACTTCTTTCATCATCAGAGTTCAGATTAATCATTTATGTAAAATCAAATTTATTCTGTTTGAAAGTGTGTTGCATTTCTGTCATCACTTCTTCCTGCATGTCCTGCACTTCAGCTACAACCTCAGTTTCAAGATCCAATCCGAAAGTCTCCTTTAATTGTAGGTAATCAAAGCATAAAGCCTTTGGTCGGTTTACCTTTACCTTCTTAACCTGCTCGCCATTCACAATGTCAATGGTATAGTCAGGAAGCCCGCTGGGCAGAAGTATGGTGAATCTGTCCTGTTTCAATCCCAAATATGAAGCATGGGATTTCAGGTACGACATGATGGTGGACCAGTTCGAGCGGTTGGAGGTGGAACCTGCGTTCCGGCTGTTGAACAGTGATGCCACGGCTGCCGTGTTAAGATAGAGAATAGGACGTGCTTCCTTAAATTCTATATCTTCCTTTACGGACAATGGACGGAAGGATTTCATATACCTTATGCGGTAATGTGCCTTCTCAATACATTTCCCTGAAGTCTGGAATCCCTGAAGCATACTCCAGAAGTCCGCTATCTCTGAACTTTCCTGAGCCAGCTCATTCTGGTTGCGTATTCCCCTGACTGCCGTTTCAAACAATTCTGCATAGCTGAAAGGCACGTCAATGACAGTCTCCAGTGTTCTGAATGTAGCCAGTGGAATAACCCAGTTCCCGAAAATACGGTCATGGATGGTTTCATTATCCAATTTCGCAGCCAGCTCACGCTTGGTGATGGAATATATTTCCGGAAAATTCTTCTCAAACAGTTCCCGGTGTCCCAGTATCTCCAGAGTGAGATGGGTAAGTCCCATGTTGCAGACTGATACAAGGTCTTCATAGGCTCTTTTCTCATTCTGATTGAATGATGTCTTTGAAAAGGCAAGGAAGATGACACGGGTATAGAGTGCCATATCCTGTGTCGGCTTGTCCTGGCCGCAAAGGGCAACTCCTGTTGTGACAATGGTCTGTGCTGCCATCCCGTCTGTATTCGTATTCTTCTTGGTCTGGCCGCCACCGCCCCAGAGTCCTTTCAGATAGGCTATCTTGCGGATGTCAAGGTCATTCTTGTATTCGTCCAGCACGGCAAGTGTATTGACGGCCTGTGATACACGGTCGTTCATGGCAGGTACGGAAGTTACTCCGAGATTGGGCGGATCAACTCCGTGCAGGAAGAAGGACTGGAGGGAAACAGCCAGGGTTGTCTTACCGGTTCCTTTCTCACCGAAAAGGTTCAGGATGGGAAAGTGGCGGGTGCGTCTGAATATGATGTCACGGAAAAGGGTGGCAAGAAGGTAACAGAAGGCTACGCTTGCATTCTCACCGAACACTTCCATTAGTCTGCCTACATAGTCATGCAGCTTTATCCCGTTACGGTTCTCATGCACCATAAGTCTCTCAAACTGGAATATCTCCGGATTGTTGAGATAGATTTTTGAAGTGGCCGGTATATAGAAGGCCTTGCCGTTGATTCCACGGACAATACCCAATTCGTCAACGGCATTGAATGTGCCTGCAAAAAATATTCCGTTTCCAAAAGCAAAGAATCCTTCAGCTACATTCCAGCCGAGCTTTCTGATACGTTCTGCCGTATCGGTCTTTGAGTACAGGTATTCCTTTACACGGTTGAGCTTGTCTATCTTAGCGAGCCATACATAATTGCCCAGCGAGCCAACCTTCTGCTGGAAGTTGCTCAGCGAGCAGAGCTCAGACTCCTTCAGTTCTATTACCCTGCATACATTGTACATATTCCTCATGCGGAAGATTCTGGTTCCGTTTATCTCATCCTCGATATGGAACAGCGGTTCCATGATGAAGTTGGAGATTCTTGACGGTTCATCATCATCTTCACCGATGGAGTAGTAACAGTTTTCCCTGACGAACAGACCGAACTGGCGAAGCAGTTCAGCTTCACGCTGCATCTCGTTCATGGCTACAGGTTTGTCGTTCCTTCTCCTGGCTTCACCACGTGCCTGGGTAACGGCATCACGCCATAGCTTTACCTTGCCGTGCAGTCTGGAGAGCTGTTCTATGCACTGGTCATACACAAGCTGGTCTTTTATATAGCGCAACAGGTCTGCTATTTCCGCAACACATTTTCTTTCCTCTACCATGGAACCGGCTACCAGAAAACGTTTCTGTGCCAACCAGATGATAAAATGCTTTTCCTGAAGTGAGGTATAATCCTCCCTGCTGCGGATATAGCTGTCGGCATCATTCTTGGCATATTGTACTTCTCCTTCTGTCTCGGACGGTATTTCTGCAAAAGGAAGTTCCCTGACTGTTACATGGAATCCTTTTCTTATGGCTGCAGCCCCGTTGGTCATCACCGCCTCAAATCCCGGTCCGTATGGTTTGCCTTCAGCTATATCTGAATCCGGAATAAAGCATAATGAAGAAACATGTTTCTTCAGCTGTTCGAACTGGCTGTCACTCCAGGCTGTTCCAAGTGACGCTACCGTATTGTCGTATCCTATTGACTGCATTCTCAGGACATCAGGAGCGCCTTCCACAATGATATAATAGTTGGCATCACGCAGTCTGGCTGCACGGTCAATGCCGAATACTGTTTCTCCCTTGGAGTAAATCATGCTTGTTGCCGAGTTGATATACTTGGGAGCTTTCCTGTTGTCTCCGATGTATCTGGCCGTATAGGCAATGATGCGTCCCCATCTGTTTCTCACGGGAATCATGATACGCTGTCGGAACATGGCGTATGTGTTTCCGTCCTCGCCACGCTTGAACATACCGAGTTCGTACAGCAGTTCTTCGTTCAAAGCCTTGTTTCTGCAGAAATCCATAAAGGCCTGACCGTCCTTCGGTGCATAGCCTATTCCGGCAAAGGCACAGAACTCCTCATGCCACCGGCCGTATGCGTAGGTTCTGGCATCAAGGCTCTCTTCCTTGTCTGTTGCTCTTAAATTTTGCAGGAAGAAAGACTGTACTGTATCGAGAACTGTCAGAAGTGACTCCCGGTGCCTGGCTTCGGCCAGCTGTTCCTCACTGCGCTCTTTACTGATGTATTCTACCGGAATATTATGGTTCCTGGCAATAAATTCCACGGCGGCACTGAAGGAAAGGTTTTCCTTTTCCATTATAAACGTAATGGAATCACCACCACGGTTACAGCTGAAACAGTGGAAGAGATTCTTGCCAGGGGTAACGGCAAAGGAACCGGTCTTCTCTGTATGAAAAGGACAAAGTCCCATCAGGGTTGAACCTTTTCTGGACAGTCTGACATAAGGACTGAGTACGTCTTCTATGGCAAGTTCCCTTACTTTCCGTATGGTTATTTCGCTTATCATAAAGTACTGAGCAGGTTCCAACAATCGATTATTGACTGGCCGGAGTATTTCGGACGGCTGACATTATTAGGATTGAGCGGTTGGATATATCCGTTATCTCTGTATTTTTTGAGTGTCTTGTTGCTGATACCGAGTTCAGCACAGGTGCGCTTGACTGAATAGACACCGTTTGGATCGCACGCTGGTCTGATTTCTTTCATTATTATAAAATCATTATGAATGTGCGATACAAATACCTGTCCGACTTTATTTTAAACTATAAGCTGGCGAACAAAGGTTACTGACGCACATTCCTGTACCTACTATAATTGTTTTCTTTATATTTCATAGAGTATCACGGCTAAATTAAACATATATAGTTTACCACTATTAAAATATTAGCCATAATATGTTTATCATTTGTCTTTTTTGACGGGTCTTTCAGTCTGTTTCGACTGACTTTCATCAAAATAGTCCTGGGTGGTACGCTGCAAGAGCCTGAGGTCTGCCGTGCGATATTCCACCTTACCGGGTCTTTTATAGGAAACCACCTTTCCCTGACGTTTCCACCGTTCTACATTCCTGCGGCCAAACAGCTCGTATGCCTTCCTCTGGCTGATGAATTCAGGATCATCCTTGTCGGCTTTCAATTGCCTGACAATTCTGGAGGAGAGGTCATTCAGAAATGTTTCGTATGGTATAAGATGGTCCAGAAACTGTAATATCTTCATATAAACCTGATTTGGTTTCTATACTGTTCGTTTGACCGTGATGGTTTGGTTTTCCCTGTCAGTCCTGGTCTTGAACTGGCGGTTGTAGATGGCACCAAGCTCTGAGGCCTGTGTACGGACGCTTTTCAAACGTGAAATGGGGAATGAAACGGATTCACCTACTTCAAGGGCAACAAGTGCCGGACGGATTTTTTCTAAGTTTTCAGACATAATTGTTGGATGTTTAATATTTAATGTTTAACTTTGTATTCACCAAATGAATAGGTTACACCACAAAGTAACATAAAATGGTTTATATAACCAAATATTTGTTTGATGATTTATTGTTTAAGATGTATTTATTTGAAGGAATCGCATGGATAATGACATAAAACACGTGCATGTAGGTCAGGCTATCGACAAAAGACGCAACGAGCTTGGATTGAGCAAATCTGAGCTTGGGCGTAAAATCGGTGTACCACAGCAGCACATAAACCGAATATTAGAGAGGGAAACAATGGAGACAAGCAGGCTTATTAAAGTCAGCGAAGCATTGGACTTCAATTTCTTTTCCCTTTTCTGTCCGAAACAGCATCATATCTCGGCACACCTTGCTGCTGTTGCATTAGACGGAAATGCAAATAATCTGATAGGTGATGCAGAACTGGCTGTGCAGTTATCCAGCGAAAAGAAAGAAACAGAGAACCTGAGGGAAACAATCAAACTTCTGAAGGAACAGATAGAGAGCCTGAACTCACAGATTTTACGTCTTGATTCAAACCTGAAGGATAAGGATATAATTATTGAACTATTAAAAGAAAGGAGAAAAGACATGTAGTTTTAAAAGAATGGTAATGGCCATTTGCATGTAGTATAATAAGACTTTACCATTAACGGTGTTCACCATTTATAAAAATAATATAGTTGCCATAGCTTGATTCTTAGAAGAGAAAGTTTTGATACTAACAGATTGTTTTCTAATTGTTTACTCTCTATCTGTAAATAAAAGAAAATCAATGCAGTATTAAAGAGGCACAAGCTGCAGTAGAGGAAAATCTCTAAGAAATCAGCTTCTTTAATTTATATAGGTAAGACAAGCGTTTTACATTTGTTTTCCCCAAGCATTTAGATAACTGATTGTCAATATAAAATTAAAGTGGCGCAGGCTGTGGAAGATATGAAATAAATTGATTATTTTCTGAATATAAAAGTAGGAGATACTTAGAACAAGTACCTCCTACTCTATTTTTATGGCATTTTATTTTTTTAAGAAAAACATAGTTTATACATTTGTCTACAAGACAAAATCTATACTCATATGAAAAACAAATGCCTCTTTGTATTACTATTAGCTTTGGGATGTTGCCATGTACAAGCACAAAAAAGTCAAAAGAATCCTTTGCCCGAAGCACTCGTCCAATTGAATCAAAAAGTGGATTCCGAACTGATTCCCGGAATAAAAAGGTCTCCCCTGATTGGAATTTCTACAGATATAAGTCCGAAACGGACAGCCGTAAACACGGCATATGTACAGTCAGTCATTCTCTCTGGAGGAATTCCTTATATGATACCTGTAACGGATAATGTAGAGATACTGCGTCAAATTGTATCCCAGCTGGACGGAATTGTCTTTACAGGTGGAGAAGATATCCAACCGATATATTATGGTGACCTTCCTTATGAAAAACTGGAAGAAGTAAGCCCCGCCCGGGATACCTTCGACTTAATGGTGCTAAAAATGGCCGCAGACCGGAATATTCCCATATTAGGAATTTGCAGGGGACTGCAATTAATGAATGTAGCTTTCGGTGGAACTTTATATCAGGATCTGCCCACACAACATTCCTCAAGTGTCAACCATCGCCAAGAAGAATCCGGCACTACCCCCACCCATCCGATATCCATCATAAAGGAAAGCAAGTTGGCAGAAATTACAGGACAAGAAGTGCTGCAAGTCAATACATTCCATCATCAGGCTATCCGGAAATTAGCACCGGGATTCAAAATCACGGCTTGGGCGCCCGACAGTATAGCGGAAGCTATAGAAGCTTATCCCATACGACAAATGATAGGTGTACAATTTCATCCGGAAATATTTACAGCAGCCGGAGATACCACCATGCATAAATTATTTAAATTCCTAGTGAACAAGGCTGATACATTCCATCTAGCTAAAAAAATTCATAGCCGTATTCTATCATTGACACTCATACAGATACTCCTCTTTGGTTTAAAAACGGTTACAGCGTAGGCTTGAGAAAAGACAACATGGTCAGCATCCAAAAAATGGAGGAAGGTAAATTGGATGCACAGTTCCTAGCCGCATTTATATGGCAGGGAAAACGAGATGACGTATCTTCACAAAAAGCCGTAGAAAGCACCACCCTGTTGATTCAATCCATTTATGACGAAGTAGCGAAATACAAAGATTTTTGTGGCATCGCCCTTACGGAAAAGGATTTGGTACGTTTAAAGAATGAAGGCAAGAAAGCTTTCTTTATAGGGATCGAGAATGGTTACGCCATCGGCAAGGACCTCAAGAATATAAAAAAATACAAACAGATGGGAGTCAATTATATAACTCTCTGCCATTCTTACGATAACGATATTTGCCATTCGTCCACTCATACGGAAGATGCTACTCAAGGACTGACACAGTTTGGTCGTGAGGTAGTGAAGGAAATGAACCGGTTAGGTATTATGATAGATATATCACATGCCAGTGAAGGTACTTTCTGGGATGTTATAAAATATAGTACACAACCTATCATCGCCTCTCATTCCTCGTCAAGGACTTTATGCGACCATGACCGTAATCTAACAGACGAACAACTCCGTGCACTAGCGAAAAATGGCGGAGTGGCACAGTTATGTCTCCTCGATACCTATATCAATAAAACCCCAAAAGCCGCATCCGTTTGTGATGCAGTCGAACATTTAGACCACATGATTAAAGTAGCCGGCATAGACCATGTAGGAATAGGTACGGACTTTGATGGCGGTGGTGGTCTGCAAGGATGTAAAGGAGATAATGACTTAATTAATCTGACCATAAAAATGATTGAAAAAGGATATACGGAAGAAGATTTAAGAAAGATTTGGGGAGGTAATCTCTTGAGAGTAATGAAGCAAGTACAGGAAGCACCACTTTTTTCGTTGAAAAAACGTAGATAATACCCAAACAAGGATAATCAAAAAATATATAGAAATATCCTGTTATCATTTTTCGGAAATTATCGGGGCTGTCTCACCAATGGACAGCCTCTTTTTGTAACCTACAGTTTAATAGTAAAAGAAATAAGACAGACCCTTATTCCCCTCTCCTCACTATAGGAATTTTCCTATTACAAATAGGGAAATTCTCCTTTACAAATAGGAATATTCCGTTTATTGTATCATTCTCTCCACTTATCTTTGTGACATAAGAAAAGCAAACTTTAAAATTAACGGATATGAGAACAAAAATACTGAAATACTTCGGAATGGTAGTTGTACTGATAATAATGGTTAGCCTAACCTCCTGTGAAGTATCTATAGGAAGTTGGTACGATGATGATGATTACAGCGAAATATATTACAGAACCACTCGGGAACTATGTAGCCGAACTTGGCAGGAAACTTGGGTACAAGACGGTGAATACTACACACAACGACTAGACTTTTACGAAAATAGAACAGGCACAGACATCATACGAATAGAACATCGGAACGGCTATGTAACCGAAGACAGGTACAATTTTGAATGGAGATGGGATAACAGTTCACAGACATGCATCCGTATGGTTTACGGTCCCAGTGACGTTTCATATTTTGAAAATGTATGGCTAGCCGGAAACTTCTTAAAAGGCTCATTGGATGGTATTAATGTAAATTTCACAGGAATCAGGTAAAAAGAAAAAAGCGGGATGACACCCAACACATATCATCCCGCTCTCCTTTTTCCCAATATACTACTCACTCTTAATGCTATTTACTGGATTCTCATTAGCGATACGCCAAGCTCTAACAACGACACACACCACTATCAGAGCGATAATCACCAATGCTGTTCCGACAAAATACAACGCATTCATGTCTATCGTTTCGGCAAATTGATCCAACCAGGCTTTTCCTGTAAAGTATGATACAACAATTCCTATCAAAACCGATGGAACAGCAACATACAATATATCACGGGACAGCAACCGGAGAATAGTCGAAGCTTCGGCACCATTCACCTTACGGATGGCTATTTCCTTACTGCGACGTTGTGTTTCATCATTCACATAGCCTATCAACCCCATAACAACAATAAGCAAAATAAAAGTAGAAGTAATCCATACAGAATTACGAAAACGGTATACATTACGATAGATTTCCTTCAGCATGGTATCTATCGGAATAAATTCCAATGCCTTAGTGGAATGCACCTGCTCCATGTATTCGTTCAGTTTTTTCAAACTCTCATCGTATGGCTGCCTTAAACGTACATCAAAAGTGTGGCTAGTATTATGACTATAAACTAAAGCTACGGGAAACTGCTTATAGAGAAAAGACGTATTGCGCACATTACGGAATACACCAACAATGGTGCCAGCTTTATCAAAATCATTCAATCGTTTGCCTACTGCCCCATCTGTCCATTTCATCAGCCGCACTACTTCTTCGTTGACCAATACATCCCCCTCATTCTGCATATCTTTCCCTTCAATAATAGTAATCCCCATGGTTTCAGCATAATTTTTATCACAAGGATTATACATCAAGGTTTCTATTCTCTTGCCACTATTATCAATCAGCCCACGAGTCCAATACTCTCCCAGAACCCCATGCATAGAACGGGTGGCATTTTCCACCATGGGTTGACGACGAAGATCGCTAACCATATTCTCAGCTTCTTCGGGTGACATCCATGTCTCCGCCTCCACCAATCCTGGAGTACGGATACCCATATCACTATTAATCAAATGATGATACTGCATCAAAGATACTAACAAAATCCCCATTACAAAAGATACTCCCATAAATTGTACAAATAAAAGAGAACGCTTCCACCCTTTTTTCCCATCTGTGTAACGACGAAAAACTTGAGTGACAGGAATGCGTGAAAACAATCTTCCCGGTAACACTCCGGCTACCATGAACAGTACAAAAACAATGAACATCGGAACCCATAGAGTTTCCAATGTAAAGAGTGAAGATAACTGCACCGAAAGTAAATCTTCTATCAGATCTTTGGTATTGAAAATAATAAAGAGGGCCACTATAACGGAAATTAATACCACAATCCCTGTCTCAAAAAGAAACATACTGAAAATGTTGATTGCACTGGCACCACTACACTTATGCACACCTATGCTTTTTGCTCTGCGGCTCATGGTAGCAATAGCTACTAATACATAGTTCATGATCGCCACAAAAAATATAGCAAAGCCCAAAAAACCATAAATGTAAAGGCGAGTGCGGGTATTTGAGTCATCCAGATGAATTTCGGGCAATGGCTGTGCATCATAAAAGCTTCTCCATTCATCATCAGCAGAATCAGGATAATATTTTTGCATAGCCTTGTATATCTGACGATTGATTTCTTCTCTGTCCACCCCATCGCGCAAACGGAGAATAGTATAATAAATGTCATTACGTCCCCATGTTCCACCCCCTATATAGCCACCTCCGGCATAAATGGGAGCTACAAAATCAAAATGATAGGCAGTATTTTCCGGAGTATCCTGATAAACACCACGGACTGTCAGTTCATGCTGTTTATCCAAGGACAATTTTTGTCCCACAGGGTCCTGCCCACCAAAAGCATCACGAACAAAAGTTTCAGAAACAAATATACTCCCCGCCCTTTGTAATTCCTCAGGATTTCCTTTCAATACTTTGATGCCGAAAGTACGGAAATAGCAAGTATCTACATAAGCGTAATTTACATCTTTCAGCTTATGACCATCCTTGAATACATTTAATGTCTCAAAATTGAAAATGACTGTAGCATTTTCAATCCATTGTGACAAATCACTGCGGAACGCTTCTGCCATCGGAGCAAACAAGCTATCATCATATCCTTCTCCTTTCTCTCCAGTCTTCACATTCTCTCCCCCTCCACGTACCAATACCAATCGGTCGGCCTCAGGGTAACATTTCTCATAATTGAGTTCAAATGCTATTTGTGAAAAAAGCAGAATACCAATAGTCAGACCTAATGAAAGCGATATGACTTTCGTCACGTTGCTTCCACGGCCGTGTAATATCGATTGTATTGCATAATAGATTTGTTTCATAACAACCCTCCTTTCATTAATTATTCTTTAATGTTCGCCACTACGCTACCATCAAACAAATGAATGACACGATGAGCAAATCCGGCATCATGCTGAGAGTGAGTTACCATAACAATACTAGTCCCCTCCTTGTTAAGTTCGGTCAATAGATTCATTACTTCAGCACCGTTCTTTGAGTCCAAATTACCAGTAGGCTCATCGGCGAGGATCAATTTAGGATTAGTAACCACAGCACGGGCAATAGCCACACGCTGTTGTTGACCACCGGAAAGCTGTTGCGGAAAATGCTTGGCACGATGACTCAAGTTCATTCGCTTTAAAATTTTCAGAACACGCTCCTTACGCTCACTGGCCTTGATTCCAAGATAAGTCAACGGTAACTCCACATTTTCAAAAACATTCAGTTCGTCTATCAGATTAAAACTCTGGAACACGAAACCTATCACACCCTTGCGCAAACGGGTACGTTCCTTCTCTTTTAGATTGGCCACCTCTTTTCCTATCAGTTTATAACTACCCTCCGAAGGATTATCCAATAATCCGAGAATGTTCAACAACGTGGATTTTCCACAACCTGATGGTCCCATAATAGCTACAAACTCTCCTTCTTTCACCTCTATGTTTACATGATTCAACGCAATTGTTTCTACTTCTGAAGTACGAAATACCTTACTTAAATTTTCAATCTGTATCATAATAATAAATTTTAATTGTTTGTTCTATTGATCCTTATTCTGATTTAATACTCTTTACTGGATTCTCATTGGCAATGCGCCATGTTTTGGAAATGACACAACTGACAATCAATATCAAGACCACAATAGCTACACATACATAATAAGGAACAAGCGAACCTACAGTCACAGCAAACTGTTCCATCCATAAACCACCTACATACCATGCCCCTAATGTACCTGCGACTACAGCCGGAAAAGAAATCCAAAGAACATCTTGCACCAACATTTCCAATATCGCAAATGACTCAGCTCCATTCACTTTACGAATAGCAATTTCTTTCGAACGTCGCTGTAATTCATCATTAATATAGCCTATCAGTCCCATCAAAGTAATAAACAAGATGGCAATTGCCGCCAATAAAGTCGCATTACGAAATACACGAACGGAATTATAACTATCCGCCATTTTTTGTTCCAAGCTTTCAAAACCGACTGTTTGATTCGGAAAAGCTTCGGCAGCATCACGGTTCAGTTTCTGAAGATTCTCACCAAAGGGTTCCTTCAGACGGAGATAAACAAGATCAGCCAAATCTCTGGGATGATGGTGCAGAACAAATGGTTTCAGCTCTGAGTAGAATCCGTCAATATTAAAATCTTTAATCACACCTACTATTTTGACACGTCCTTCTTCTGTCTGAATACTCTTACCTAAAACATCTTTTCCCCAATGCATTCTCCGCACAAATTCCTCATTGACAGCCACCTCACCGGATTCACGCGGTACACGCCCTTGCTGTATGACCATTCCCATAAAAGCGACATAATTCTCCTGAGTAAAATCATAGCGACTGGAAAAAAGGCTCGTTCCTTTCTCATCCGGTATCATCTGCCCGCTATATCCATTAGACGGATAGCTAGTTGCTGAGGTCAATGCTTCCACGTATGGAAGCCCTTCATAAAAGTGACGGGCAGCAAGCCGAGCTTCAGCATCCGGTGCATTATTAATGCCAATCACTACCCGCTCAGGATTATAACCCGGATCTTTATTAATAACATAATGATACTGGAGCATCACTACACACATCAATCCACATATAAAAGCCACTCCTGCAAATTGGATAAACAATAACGGACGTTTCCATCCTTTTTTACCCTCTGTATAACGCCGGAAAACCTGTGTGACCGGTATCTTTGAAAAAATTCGTCCCGGCAGCACACCACCAATGAGGAATAAGACAGCAGTCACTCCCAAAGGCACCCAAATACGTTCCACCGCAAAAAGGGACTCCAGTTTAGCAGCTGTAGTATCTTCCACAAACTCCCGGAAATTAAACATTAAAAAAACCATCAAAAACAATGAAAGCAAAATAATAATACCTGTTTCCCACATAAACATACCAAAAACAGTACCCGTCCCCGCTCCGCTGCATTTATGAACACCAATACTTTTGGCACGCCGGCTCAATGAAGAAATAGAAATCAACACATAATTCAATGTCGTGATAAACAAAATAGATATACCTAAAATAAGCATAATATTACGCATTCTTTTCACTTCATCATATCCACGGTACGTATCCCGAACAGGTTTTGCCATGACAGTGATTCCAAACTTATCACTTCTGGGAATATGTTGCTGTACTACCATATCAATACGCTTGTTCAATTCATCCAAATCAATATCCTGCTTCAACCGGATATATTCTTTCCAGCTGTCCCCACCGTTCCATGAATAATTTCCTATCCGGCGGCTCCAGATAGAAGGCAAGGAAATGACGGCCTTCGGTCGCATAGTACAATTCTCAGGTAAAGCAGCATACGTTCCTTTGACTGTCAACTCAATTTCCTTATTGAAACTTATTATTTTACCAATCGGGTTCTCACCGCCAAACATTTTATCCGCCAAATCTTTACTCAGGAAAATTACATCTTTTTGCTGCAATTCGCGTACCGGATCACCACTCAAGACCTCAATACCCATTGTCTGAAAAAACAATGAATCAGCAGCAACTTTAAAATCATCAAAACGGACACTTCCGTTGTAAACAGGTGATGATACCGGCCATATCCCCGCACTTGCCGCCGATTCCACAATTTCCGGCATTGCATCCAGTATGCCTCCGGCAGCTGCACCGATAATATATTCACTAGGAGGAAGAGGTTCCCCATTTACTGTCCATATATTCCACAATTGGTATAATTTATCATGATCCTTAAAACAAGTATCAAAACTCTGCTCATACACAACTCTTGAGAAAAGCAGAATACTCATAGTCAGGCCCAAGCCTAACGAGACGACTTTTATTATATTAGAACTTCGTCCATGTATCAAAGCCTGAATGACATAATAAATCTGTTTCATATTTCGTGTTTTTAATCATTATTATTTTGAAAGAGAGAAGTCCCGTTTCACAACGTTACTTCCCATAAAGTGTATAAGAAACTAAAGTTTCTATAATTCGTTCTCTATAATAGAAATGCTAAAACCGTGCCACGCAAACAAACAACTGATTAACAACATATTGCAAAAGAACAAAAAGAAACAGTTTGTCTAATTATTAGACAATGATGTATGATAATTAGACAAACTATAAAAACAAACAAATAGTTCTACGCTTCAAACTTATTGGAATTTGCCTTATTTTACTATCTTTGCATTATCACCTATATAAAACAAATTATTATGAAACACATTCTTTTGGCAGCCTGTGCGGTTGCCATATTAAGCGGTTGCGGTTCGCAAGGGAAACAGGCAGCCCCTACCGGAAATCCATTCCTTTCGGAGTACACAACTCCCTTCCAGGTTCCTCCTTTCGACCAAATCAAGATGGAACATTACAAACCCGCCTTTTTGCAGGGCATGGAAGAACAACAGAAAGAGATTGACGCTATAGTAAACAACCCCGAACCCGCCACTTTCCAGAATACCATTGCAGCACTGGATCAAAGCGGAACGTTACTTCGTAAAGTCAGCACCGTATTCTACGGACTGAAAAGCGCCAATACCAATGATGAAATGGATGCACTGAGCCGTGAACTCTCTCCACTACAATCAAAACACAGCGATGACATCGCCTTAAATGAAAAACTTTTTGCACGTATCAAAGCTGTCTATGAAAATCCCGGCAATTTGGACAAAGAGCAAAAGAAGTTGTTGGAAGAAACCTATAAAGATTTTGTACGTGGAGGTGCCAACCTGGATGCCGAAAGTCAAAAAAAATTGCGTGAATTAAATAGTGAGATTTCCATGTTGCAGCTCACCTTCGGCCAAAATATGCAGAAGGAAACCAATGCTTTCCAATTGATCGTGGACAAAGAAGAAGACTTAGCCGGATTACCCCAAAACCTGATTGCCAGTGCTGCCGAAACAGCTAAAGAAGCAGGCATGGAAGGCAAATGGATTTTCACCCTGCATAATCCCAGCGTCATGCCTTTCCTGCAATATGCCGATAACCGAGACCTGCGCGAAAAGATATTCAAAGGATACATTAACAGAGGAAATAACGGAAATGAATACGACAACAAGGAAGTGGTACGCAAACTGCTCAAAGCCCGTCTGGAAAAAGCCAAGCTGATGGGATATGAAAACTATGCTTCCTTTGCACTGGAAGAACGTATGGCGAAAACACCGGATGCCGTATATAAATTATTAGACCAGATTTGGACACCTACTCTGTCCAAAGCCAAAGAAGAACTGGCAGATATCAATGCCGAAATAAAGAAAGACAGAAAAAACTTTACAGCCGAAGGTTGGGACTGGCGTTATTATGCAGACCGGGCCAAGAAAGCCAAATTCGACTTGGATGAAAATCAGGTACGTCCTTATCTGAAACTGGAAAACGTACGTAACGGTGTGTTCTATGTTGCCAACAAACTGTACGGTATCACTTTCACCCAGCTGGACAATCTTCCCCTCCCTCATCCCGATGCACAGGCATTCGAATGTAAGGACAAAGACGGTTCTCATCTAGGTGTACTCTATATGGACTTCTTTCCGCGTGCCAGCAAGAAAGGTGGCGCATGGTGCGGAAGCTATCGTTCACAGACCTACAAGGACGGCAAGAAAGTGGCTCCTGTAGTAACCGTGGTATGCAACTTTACCAAACCGGCAGCCGGACAACCCGCTTTGCTCAGTGCAGACGAAGCGAATACCTTGTTCCACGAATTCGGACACGCTTTACATAATCTTTTCAAAGATGTACATTATTATGGTGTGGCTAGTGTTCCGCGTGATTTTGTAGAACTGCCGTCACAGATAGATGAGCATTGGGCTTTTGAACCGGAGGTATTGAATGTATATGCCAAACATTATCAGACAGGTGAAGTTATTCCTGCCGGACTGGTTGAAAAAATGGACAAGAGTGGCAAATACGGACAAGGCTTCGCTACGGCTGAATATTTAGCTGCTTCCCTGCTGGATATGGATTATCATGTATTAAAAGAAATTCCCGATGATATGGACGTTATGCAGTTCGAAACAGAAACATTAGGTAAGCGCGGATTGCTGAAACAAATTCCGTCACGCTACCGCACCACTTATTTCAACCATACCATGGGTGGTGGATATACTGCCGGTTACTATAGTTATATTTGGGCGGAAGTGCTGGATTGTGACGCATACGAGGCATACAAGGAAACGGGCGATATTTTCAATCAGGAAGTGGCCGGTAAGTTCCGCAAATATATCCTCACTTCCGGCTGCATTGACGATGCGATGGACATGTATGTCAATTTCCGCGGCAAAGAACCCGGTATTGATCCCTTGTTGAAGAACAGAGGACTAAAATAACCCTCTAACCCAAAATAGAATTCCTCCCCCTGCGAAAGACAAATGATTGTGATTCTTGCAGTGGGAGGATTCTCATTTCGTAGTATGATTGCGGATAGTTCTTTTTATTTTTTGTTCCAAAGCAAGAAATAATCCTCAGAGAAAGCGTACCTTTGTGCCCGTCAAATCAAAAATTAAATTATGAATCAACCTATTGCTATGAACACCACAAGAAAACATGTGGTATGGCTGGATGTCGTTCGTTTGGTAGCCATGTTCACCGTAGTTTGCTGCCATAGTGCAGACCCGTTCAACTTTTACCCCGGCGAACCGCCAGCCAACATTGATGAAATCAAATTCTGGGGAGCCGCCTACGGAGCCTTTCTCCGTCCGTGTGTCCCACTGTTTGTCATGATTACAGGAGCATTGCTGCTTCCCGTACGTGGCGAAATATCCGCTTTCTACAAAAAAAGAATCAGCCGTGTATTTTGGCCGTTCCTTATCTGGAGTGTCATTTATAATTTATTTCCTTGGTTTACAGGATTGCTGGGACTTAATCCCGAAATAATTCTTGACTTTTTCCCTTATAGCGGTGAAGAAGCCGCCCGTCAGTCACTCAACGTATCATTGGGTTATATAGCAAAAATGCCTCTCAATTTCTCTTTATTAGACGTACATATGTGGTATATCTATCTGCTTATCGGATTATATCTATACCTTCCTATTTTCTCCGCATGGGTAGAAAAGGCCTCGGAGAAAGCCAAACTATGGTTTCTTGTCGCATGGGGAATAACTGGTTTGTTACCTTATTATTATCAGTTCGTATCCCCATACATTTGGGGAGGCTGTGCGTGGAACTCATTCAATATGCTCTATTATTTTGCCGGATTCAACGGGTACTTGCTATTGGGACACTATCTGCGCAACCACGACTGGTCATGGAGTAAGACACTGTCGGTCTGTATCCCCATGTTTCTGGCAGGTTACATGGTCACATTCTTCGGTTTCCGCCACATGACCGCATTACCACAATGCACTGATGAAATGTTAGAACTGTTCTTCACCTATAATTCTTTGAATGTGATTATGATGACTATCCCTTTCTTCCTCATAGCCAAGAAAGTAAAAGTACGCTCAGAACTGATCCAGCGTATGCTGGCAAACTTGACCGTATGTGGTTTTGGCATCTATATGATACATTATTTTTTCACAGGTCCGGGTGTAGTCCTGATGCGCAATATCGGTGTTCCCGTGCCTTTACAAATTCCCGCTGCCGCAGTCGTGGCATTTGGCGTATCGTGGCTGCTTGTGGTATTCATTCGTAAAATAAGCGGCAAGAATGCTAAATACATTGTAGGATAATAAAAACAGGACATACAAATATCGTTATATAAGAATAGCCGGAACTACTCTTTCCAAGTGATTCCGGCTATTCTTATAATGCTTCATCCACTAGAAATCAAGTCAGTTATTTGAGATGTAATTTAAAGAATATACCTCCGCTAAAATATTTACCGTCATTCAGTTCAGCAATAAGATTGATATGGTCTTTCCATATTGAATAAGTTCCACCCACATTCACAGTATAAGTTGCTGTATGCAGATCTTCCGCATGTCCGGGACACACTTCCACCATCAGATTAAATCCATTCAGAGCTTTCTGCCAGAAACCTTCGCCCTTCATGCCAAAATGAAAGTTTACCCCTGCAGCAGGACGGCTATAATGCACATCACTCATAGCTTTACCGATAACCCAAGCTACATGAACCCCCACTGTACCTATTCCACTAAATTCAACATGTTTCGTTGCCGCCAGATAATAACGTGTCAAGTAATTGTGGTTTCCGCTACCACCGCCCCCCCAATCTATGTCTCCACCTCCATTTGAAGAATGGCTTCCCGGATCATTCGCACCAATCACTACCTGAGGCGTCCAAGCCTTCCACCAGCCTTCTTTCCATGCCCTCAACCGGAAATGAAACGATCTGTCCTGATTGGTAAACCTGCCCCAAGTTTGCTGAGGCCAATAAGAAGAACCATGTATCCCCTTTACCAACGTACAAGTATATGCTACTTCCAGCCAAGGAAACAAAGTACAATTTATATAATAGTTATAGGTATAGGGATGATATTCACTTCTCACCCAATATCGGGAAAGTATATTTACATCAAGCATATTTCCTCCCAGCATAACGGTTTTATCTTTCTGCATAACGGCAGTAGGTGCATGAAGTAGTCCTGTAGTACCATAAGAAGCCTGCCCTTTGATAACATTCATTCCTCCAAAGAGTCCCCCCAGAAATATTAGAGTTCTTAATTTCACTATTCTATGAATTTTAATTTATATTTGCAGCATGAAAACAGATGTATTAAAAATACTCGGAAAAATTATTCCTACTGCTATCTTCGTCCTGTTGTTGCCATTCTCCATTATTTACATGGCAATAAGCAAAGTCTGCTCTTTCATCCGAAAATTCTTTCCCCGATAAAGCGTACCGGAAACAAGAATGCAGCTTGCAGATATCTTGTACGTGTATGTTTCTCCTTATACATTCTATAAACGAAACGCAAATTCATCTTATCAACCCAGTCCGGATAATAGTGCATCCTATTCATTGCCGTTTGGTGAACAAAGCCACCACACGTAAAGCCGATGCCTTGGTAACCCATCTTTTTTACCTTAAGCAGAAACTTTTCCTGCATCAAGGCCCCCATACCTACTATCAGAAAATCCGGATTTAATTCGACTATATGAGAAGCTTCCTTATTCATTTCAGCATCCGAAGAGAAATATCCATTTCTGAACCCTGCAATGTGTAACTCCGGATACTGCTCTTGAAATATCCTCACAGAACACTCCACTTGTTCTTGACCCGAGGCTACGATATAGAGCGTCTTACGGCTTTCCATGAGGTAATTCAACAATTCGGGAGCAAGGGAGGTCATATCAAAACTACGTCTGGTCACTCGCTTTCCGTATACTAATCTTATGGCAGAAACCAGTAAAGAGCCATCGGCAAAAATACCATCGAATTGTTCAAATAAAGATTTGTTTTCTAAAGCTATGAGGTAAGATACGGGGTTGAGAAAGGTGTAAATTCTGTTTTTCGTTTTGAAAAGTTCGGGAGACGTCCATTTCTCTGTTTGCAAGATGTGATTGACTAAGAGAGATGTCATATTTTATACTACAAGTTTTTGTAAATTCTCATGAGGTTTTCCGCCTCCGTTTCTATATTATAACCCGCTTTAGTGATAAGTTCAGTATTTCTTTCGCAACGTTCTTGACGAGACAATTCGTATTTAACATTACCGAGATATTCCGCCCAATAGTCAGCACCTTTACTTAAAGGTAACTGAATTACATCTTCACCTATGTTTACCATTTTAGTTACAGCATCCGAAATAATGCATGGTAGGCCTGATGCCTGTGCTTCTACCACAGATAATGGCATACCTTCATAAATAGAAGGAAAAAGAAAAATATCTATTGCCTGTAACACATCTGGGATATCAGAACGCAATCCCGCCAATATTACACAATCATTGACTTTATTTTTATCTATTGCTGCTTCTACAAGATGGCGCAGTTCACCATCACCAATTAGCAATAATTTTGACTTTGGCTGTAAAGCATGATATTTGGTAAACACTTCAATGAGAAAAGGATGATTTTTTGCTTCCATGAATTTACCAATATGTCCTATCACATATTCATCATCACCAAAGCCAAAACCACTACGCATTGTCAGTCTTTTTACCTCATCGAATTTAAAACGCTTCGCATTTATAGCATTACGTAATATAATAAAACCCTCCCTGCCATAAAGCCATTCTCCCGCTTCATTAGAACAAGCAATCGCTTGAGTAAAAGAACGTCTGTACAAGGACAAAAACAGTTGGTTTAAAACATTATGCTGACACCTGCTACTATGATTATGTATAATCCGCTTTTTTATCCCTGCCCATCTTGCCGCCTGCAATTCTATCACTGCCGTAGCACTATTGGCATGAACATGTATTGCGTCATATCCTCGGCATAATTGTTTCAATGCAAAGAAATATGCCAAAACATTTTTGCGATTAGGCAATTGATAATATTCACTACCATTGGCATGTATTTCATCAAGAAGTACTTGTGGTGGTTCGTTGGAACAGCAAAAGTCTATATTTAGATTAGTTTTAGTCAGTACTCTATAATAATTCATCATCACGCTTGCTAAACCTCCAACCAATGTAAAGCCGGTTGTAATAGTCACTAATATTTTCATATACTTATCGGTTAATCTATACGTTCATGCCACTTAAATCCACTATACGCTGACAACTATTTGCATCCTGATATTTATATACCAAGTTACATATTTTATGACGTTTCTCCTTATATATGTCTTTATCAGCAGCAAAATCAGTAAGAAAACACCAAAAATCATTTTTCGATTTTATAATATGTCCACCCATATATTCTTCTATATTTTTAAAGACAAAACCTCGCCTTTCACCATATTCCTTAATATCAGGTACGACAAACGCTTGCGGTCTATCCATTAAAAGATATTGCATGGAGGCTGAGGAATAATCTCCTATCAAGCCATCACATTGAGCCATCAAAGAAAATAATTCATAACCGGCTTCAATGTACTCTTCGTTTGTAAAAATGTCAAGATGACTATAATGACGTTGTACATTACCTAAATTCTTCTGAGCAGGATGAATTTTCACTATCAGTTTGATGTTATATTTTTGTAATTCAGCATTTAATTCTCCATAAGAGTCTTCTCCAAATAATGGTACAAGATTCTCCATCTTGGAGTCATCATATCCCAAATAATCAGATTGCCTAAAAGTCGGTAACCAAAGTAAAACCTTTTTATAGTTACTAAAATCATATTTGTCATGTGGACTATTGAGCAATAGGTCTGTCATGGGGTCCCCTAGTACTCTAATATTACTCTCTATACATGCATATTCCCTTGCCATAATTGGAACATAAATATCGGAAGGCGCGATCATATAAGTAAAGAAGAACTCATTGCCATTTTTTATATTGGTATTAAAACCTATTGTTTTGAAATTAGCATTACCATGCCTCAAATGTATGACAATTTGTTTCGAAGACGGCTTAATGGGTAATTGACCTACAGAATAAAATACATGGGCAGTTCTCAAAAATACCTTTATAGCACTCCATCGGTTTACAAATATAATATGCGGTATATCTTCTGTATATTTCATATGTTCTATACCGCAAATAATGGTATATTTATTACTAAAGCCATTATCCATCAAATACTGTCTTAAAGGTAACAAACTATGTTGAATACCTTTGTTCGCCGAATAAATAAGAACCCAATGATCATTTTTGGGAATAATTTGATTCAATAATGATATAAAGGGGAAGATAAAATTTTTCAGCGTTTTTTTTAAAACTACATTTCTAATCATCTTATTCTATCAGAATTTCATTGTAAACTCAGACTTAACTATAGCCTCCGCTAAGATATCAAGGCTATCAATATATTTAATATCTTCATATATAGAGAAAGGAAACGCAAAAACATTGCTAATATCTGTGCATCCCCCCACAATACAATCTACATTTTTATCATTAATCAAATGTGAGCAGACAGATGTGAATAAATTATTAGGATGCAGTGGTTCAACACTTGAGTCTGTAAACCGTATCTTATGTTTTGCATTACATATACCTTTAGTTACAATATCCTGATATTCACGATCAGGATATACAAAAGTGACGTTTGGAACAAGTCTTGCAAAACGTTCCTCATAAATCCCCACTTTACGAAGACCATCCGAACACATCATTCCTATTTTAGTGCACCTTATTTCTTTCACTTTTAGGGCAACTAAGTCTAAAAGATTAAAAAAGGGGAGCCCGATTTTTTCAGACAATTCTTCTATAGCATAATGAGCAGTATTGCAGCACATACATAACTTAGTACAACCACACTCTTTCATTTTTCTTCCTATTTCCACATAATCCTCAATCCAATTCGGACCTTTACCTTCTAAGTACATAGAACGAGATGGCACTTTTGTAGCCTGCCATATTAACATTTCCGGGTGATGACCGTCACGGAACGCCCCTTTGCGTGTGCAGCGTTCTTCAATTAACTGACATAATCTATTTGTCGCTGCAACTCCATTCCCTCCAATTATCCCTATCATATTTTCCAGTCTTTTGTTAATTCAGAAACTCTAAGATAATCATTGTATGTATCTATATCATAAGCACGTACCTTTATACCTCTCATTGGCAAGTGTGGCTCAAACATATTAAAGACATTTTGTGAACTATATACCAAATTTCTCTTACATATACATGCAGGCCCAGTCCATTCATAGTCTCCACTCTCACGCGAGAACTCCAATACAGTTCCTTGTTCGTCAGTACGTACAAAGACAGCATCATCACTCGTTTTATCTGAGTAGCAAATAAATTCCCCTTCTGTATCAAGTAACATTTTCACATCATCAGGATGCACCAATAGGTCACCATCCCATTCTAATATCTCGCTATTGGCATGGCGGGCTCCAAGATAAAAACTTGCCCCAGTCTTCGTCTCAAAATATCGATGATTGAAAATAAAGATAACATCTTGTCTATGTTTTCTTACTTCTTCAATAATATCATTTGCCTGGAAACCAATAACAATACGAATGTCTTCAACATCTTTAAAAAGTTCTAATTGCCAGGAGATAAGTGAACGACCATTAATTTGAACAAGAGCTTTTGTAAGACCAAGACCAAGACGGGACCCAATTCCCGCACAACTTATAACAACTGATTTAACTGACGACATAAGGCTTTTTCATTAAAGATTATATAATCACATATAGCATATAAACTTTGTGCCGGATTGTGAGTTAACCCTGCTGCAATAGAAAAATTTGCATGACGCATGGCTTCAAGGTCATTATTGCCATCTCCGATAAATACGACTGTTTCACCAAGTGCTCTGTATTGATCAACGATTTGTTCTTTACGCAAAATGTTCTCTAATTTTACAATATGATCATTCTCTACTTCTGCCTCACTTCCGTAGCATTGACATCCTATTTTTTTATACAACCCTTCGCACCAGCAATCCAAATTACCTGTTACGATTATGCAATCGCTTTGATTCTCTTTAATAAATTTGCTTACTAATGGATATAATGGTACTCGAGCAAGAAGATCTGAGATTTCTGATACAGAAAAACGTCCAAGAATATTTACTCTACGTATAAAACTCTCTACAAATGGAACATTTCCTTGAACTGTATGGTGTGTCAGTTCTGCAATTTGATCTTGCACACCAAAATGTTCAGCAATGATTGGCAGTGTCTCCTTTGAAGTGACAGTACCATCTAAATCAAATAAGAATTTCATAAATTATATTTATATTATTTCTCTTTTTAATGTATTTTACGACTTAGACAATTTCATTTTTGAATTACACTATTATAAATTGTCAGAAGCTGCTTTCGTATGGCTTTACTGTTGTAGTTTTTTTCATAATATTCAGCTTCACGACTTTTTAAATTCAACGTATCTAATGACAACAATGAGAGAAGTTTTTGTTTCAAGTCTCCGAGATCACCTGCCTTGAACAGCATACCTGCCTCTGTCGATTCAATAATACTACGAAAAAAAGGCACATCGCTTGTAAGTGTCGGCGTACGGAAATAAAATGCTAAAGATAGGACACCACTTTGAGTGGCAGAAATATAAGGATAAACTACACAGGCTGCTTGTTCATACATATATCGTATTTCCGTATCTTTAATATAACGATTCATCATTACAACATTTATTTCGCCTACAGCTCGCTCAAATGGCAACGTACCATTGCCGGCAATTACTAATAGATAATTGTTATACAATTCGGGGACCTCTGTAAACGCCTTATAAAGAAGAGTTATACCTTTATATTCTTCTATACGTCCAAAAAATAATATATAAGGTAGTCTTACATTTCTCAATTCTATAGGAATGTCCTTGCCATTTTTTACATCCTTTGATACTAGGGATGGGAATTCATGATAAAATAGATTTTTGTCGGGAAAAAGTTTCTGTAGTTCCACATATTGGCTTTTACTGTTGGTCAAGAGATTATGACACTCCCAAATTGCAGCCTGCAGTCGGCGCACACTAACCCTATGACGAAGCATTTTGTGTGGAGCTTTCTTTACTTCATGAGGATACAGATCATGTACTGTACCAAGTACCTTTATCCCCATACTTTCTAGTTTACGATTAAAAGAACATGATCCGCAACCATTAATAAAATGTATAAGTTCAATCCTTTTCTCATGACATAAATCTAATATATCCTTTTCATAGACCCAATGTCCAAAGATAAGGTCATATAACTTATTCCATATAGAATTAGCCAACTTATAAAATGTACTACGCGAATGAAGTTCTTCTTTCACATTCTTCCTAAAAAAAAGATCATCGTAATCATGAAAAAAATAATAGACGTCATCATTAGGCAAGAAAGTATTCACAATACCACTAACATAGGGTCCCATACCTGCATAGGAGGTAGTAGCAACTATAAGTACTTTTTTCATTTAGGCTTTATTTCCGAAGAAAAAATTCTGTTGGTGACGAATTAATTCTTCTTGTGTCATTGATGTTTTTTTAGAATAAGGCATCCAAGTGAATTTTTTAGACTCCTCAACCATTTTTCTTGCATAATCTTCGGTCTTCATAATAAATTTAGCTGGAATGCCACCCCACACCTCTCCATCTGGAATGCGCTTAGTCACTATGCTGCCAACGGCAACTATAGAGTTTTTACCTATAGAACAATTAGGCATCAGTATTGAATATGCACCCACAAAAGAATTCTCAAACAGTTCAATACTGCCAACTTTATCTATATCAGTTCGTTTCAGACCAAGATAATAAGCAACTCTATGAACACTCACATCATGATTAATAAATCTAACTCCTGATGCACAGACCGCATTGTCATGAATACTTATGAGATATGGTTCGGTTCCAAAATCCATAGTATAAAGTTCTACATTCTTTCCTAAAAAATAGAATTTATTTCTCATCAATTCTGCCCTGTCATGTGGAGAAGCTTTCCGCAATTTAAATCTAAACCAATGTTTCTTAATTAACTTAATTAAGCCAAAAGATATCATGCTTGTTTTATTTATATTTTAGATTTCTATACTATACTTGTTACATATATCAATTAGGGATTTCACTCTACTAGATGTATAATGTTTATCCATAAAAGTTATCCCTTTCTGAATATCAAATTCATGAGTACGAAAATAATCAAGCCATTTTTCGAAATCATTGTAACTATCAACATTTGGTACAATAGAATTTAAATTATACCAATTCGTATCATACGAATTAGGATAATGTCCTATAACATGACACTGATTACAAAGCATTTCAAACAAGCGAGGAGTAACTTGATTAAAATTAGATGTTTCTTTTTTGGATTCATCAATACCAGGCGTGGTGTAGCATGAAATCTTTGTTTTCTGTATCATACTCAAATAGGAGTCGCGTCCTGTATCTTCCGCTACTACTTTACCTTTATTATCAATATATTGACGATGGTTAATGTCACTATTATTACTTATATAATAGAAATCAGGATGAGTGGAACAATATTTGTCTAATAAACGGACAAAAAAAGGATTGGGTCTACCAATAAAGCAGAACTCATATTCCTTTTCTAATCTTTTATTACTTATCGAATATTTATCTGGATAAGATAATGCCCAATGCTCTATTGGAATAGGACATTTATGCTGTTTCAAAAATTCATATACCTCTAAATTAGTCAACAAAATCAATGGAACTTCTTTGTAAGCCACATAAAAAGCGGGTAGTTGTTCTTCTTTTAGCCAGAAATCTATAATAACAGGAATAGTGAATTTATTAATATCACACACTTTAATATCCTGAGCATTCATTATAAACCGAAGTCCTAAGTTCTTTCTCGTGACCAATATTTTCCATAAAAAGCTCATCCCCCATTTATCAAAATGCGCTTTTATATATCGAATAAGCCGGTTATCTCGATAAACGGGCAAACCCGTTTTCTGGGATAATACCTCTTCCCATTCTTTCAGAATTTGCCATGATGGTTGTCTCGCATTAGTTGAATCAATCCTTGTTAGCTTCATATCTTATTGTTTTACAAAGATCCATAGCTGCCCCCATTGCTACATCCATATTATAATACTCCCAGTCTGCAAAACGACCTGTAAAGTAAAAATTACTTTGAGTAAGATAAGCCTTCAATGAGTGAATCATCCTTCGTGTATCGGCATCTTGAATAGGATATGTGCATTTATTAAACTTATGGTCAAGGTATTTAGGATGAAATGGCATACGATTAATATTATCTTGAATAGTATCTTTATCTATTTCATCCGTAAACTCTATGGTAGCAGTAATTCGATCTGAAGATAAATTTGCAGCATTGTTGCTAATTGCAAAGTTGCCCGTACAAATAATACGATGACTCTCATATTCATGACTTGGCAAATAAATCCAACTATAAGGATTTCTATCTATTTCGCAAAACACGGTTGTAGTCCCATGATATTCTAAACTACTAATTTCTTTTTCATACATGTCTATATCCACACCTTTAATAAGAGTAGGTAGCTGCTGAATATTTCCGCAAAAAATAACTTTTTCAAACTCTTCGCCGCAAACACTCCACTTTTTTTCCGTATAAAGAATAGATTCGATATTTGCATTATAGTGGATATTTATTCCTTCTGCCAGTTTATCTGCAATATACTGAGAACCATTCATTTTCTCATACCAGAATGTTGCATGTACAAATGCCTTTTCCTTTATATGATTAATATTGTTGAAAATAATTTCTGCAACGGTAGGCATAGGAAGTTTTCCTGCAAGCCATGAAAGAGGTATTTGTACCAAATCTCTGCGCCAAACTTTCTCATTATATGGCTTAAAATACATTTCATAGAGAGTTTTTCCAAAACGATGTTTTAGGAATTCCTCAAAATTAGTAGGTTCATTTCCTTCATTCCTTACTATTTGAAGGAGGTCATTAATGAACTTCTTTTGTATGTCTGCATCAAAAAGATACATATGATTTTCAATGGGATAAGGAATCTCTTTTGCATTATTCATATATACCACCGAGTTACGGTCAGCTTTAGTAAACTCTTCTTCAACTTTAAACTTCGACCAAAACCAGTCGAGTACATCTTGACGTTTTGAATTAAAAATATGACCACCACATGTATGGAACAGATTATCACCAACCCGTTCACAACGAATCAATCCGCCGGGGGTAGATTCTTTTTCAAATACAGTAACATCATAATGGTCTTTAAGAAAATGAGCAGAACTTAAGCCTGAGATACCAGCACCTATTATAGCTATTTTTTTCATGTTAGAGTTGATTGTTAATTATTGAACTGAATTTTGAATAGAGCGCACTTATAAGATTAAGAAGTACATCAATATATTTGAATTATCTCATCATGGTACTTTGAGTTAATTTCACACATAATGAATTGATTTTAGTTAGGTAATATTCCTTGATTTACATCGAAAGATTTCCAAAACAATAAGATCTGCTTTATAACCGCTATTCAATTTTACTAAAATGTATGTTATAATTGCCATTTCAACAATATTTTCAAACCAATAACCACCACAAATCATTGATATGATTATAAAAATAAGATATATCTTTAAAAAGAAATACTCGCTCGGGATCCTCACTGTTAATACACCAATAAACCAAATCAATAAAGCAATCAAGCCAATTAAGCCAAAGTATACAAATATCTCCGCATAGCCTACATCGCTTTCCCAATAACCTATTTCATGAGCATAATCCATCAATTTCCCGTAGGGACTTAGATCATGGGTATATATACCATTCCCAAAAATATTCTTAAATATATCACCCTCATTTAATTCTGTAAAAAAATAGGTTGCAGAGATGACACGAATATCATTTTCTCCATATTCTGCCTGTGTCGATGTTATTTCCAACATATTGTTAACAATATTTCGCGTAAATGGTATGTTGTAAATTAATACACCTAACACAAAGAATATTACAACTAATTTTACTTTTTGTGATAAATTCAATGATTTTGATGTCATACATAACAGAAAGGAACAAAGCACTGTAACAGCTAATGGAAAACGATTTCCAATTAAGAACAAGCATACAAACAAAAATAATAAATTGGAAATATCCTTGATGCTCATTTGTAATTTGGAAATTTGAAAAAATATGAAAAATGGTATTAGCATCTTACAGGGAAGATTGAATCTCATAACGCCTCTGTTGTCTGCCTCTGATAGCATGTGTTTAATTGCATTGTCGTATGATGGCATTCCAAATAAAAAATGAGGAAACAATATATAGCAGATAACAGTTATTAGTAAATAACCTATAAACATGTATCTAAACAATGCAAACAGAAATTCAACCTTTATATTATAAAGTCTAAGATAATAGTAAAAGCCCCATATCAAGTATAACATCGAAAGTTGTTTCAATGCATATAAAAAATTCTGTCCTTGATAGGAGCCCACAATCAAACTGCCCCAAAATATAAGAAATAGAAGGCTTACACTTTTCTCCAGCAACGAAACATGATGTTTTTTCTTATACCGTATATAGCAAAAAAGGAAATAAAATGAAAAAAGCATGTCTATAATTAAAGCTAAATATTTGAGGGCTTGAATTTTGTAAATGACACAATTATATAATCTCAAATAATGTAGTATAAAAAAAACAATGAATAACGCATTGCTTTTTTTTATAAAGCTAGGCAATAATATATTCATGAGTAACATTATATTTCCAAATCAGCATATATTTAGAAATTATGAAGCAAATATCCGTAATTAGTAATTTGTCCATCAGAAGTTTTACTTTTTAGTTTTCCTTTATAAGTCAATTTAAACAAGTTAGTATTGCTAAGCCATTCAGACCATTTTTGGGGGTCGAAAGCATCATTAAAATGAATACGTATGTCATGACTATGCTCATTTGTAAAAGGCATATCTTCTAATAGTTGTGTAAATATTCTATTATTAATAGCCTCATATTCAAAACAATAATCTATTAGTAAATAATTTATTGATCTTTTGTTTTGTTCCCAAAAAGCACAAAACAAGTTACGAATATGTTTCATAATATCACTATTCTTTGAAGCATATACAAAATTGACAGCCCAGCGATACTTACATACAAGAGCATTAGAATGGACATTGTTTTTTATAGAAAAAAAACGACTTTCAAAGATACTCTCATCTAATGGTGCAGTGATTAAAAAAGTGGCGTCAACCCAAAGTCCACCATAAATACTCAACAAATTAAGACGAATAAAATCCGAATATGCAATAAGGCTTAATCCCTTTCCAACTTTATTCATTATAGTTGGTGAAACAGATAAATAATCATTCAAATTATTCCAAGTAATAAGTATTACTTTATGTCCATTGGCATTTTTCTTTAAATTGTTATAGCAAATCCTCACCACTTTAGGCATAGCACTTTCCCCTTGCAACCAACATACCCAAATATTTTGATCATCAATATCATTTTTGACGGCTCTACATCCAGTATAGTCCATCATTCTATGCTGTTTCAGATTTCTATCAATGTAATCGTACATGATTTTGTGCTGTTCTTCATAAAGATTCCACAATTCAGTACCTGTAGCATTTTGTATCTTACATTGTAAATCAACTAGATGGAAATAGCCCTTCCATCCGAAAAAACTGTGCGAGTGAAACATTCGTTTCAGATATCTCAATCGTTCTATCATAATTTTGAAACTATTTTCTGTTTTATCATTGAAATTATTTTACTCCTCTCTGTTTTATCAAATCCGATATAATATATAGAGATGGTGATTATGGAAAAAGAAGCTATACATGTCGTAATAGCACGTCTCCACCCCTCTTCCATGTTATAGTGTATAGCTGCTAGAATTAAGGCTGGAGGTAATAATGTAACAATAGATTTAATCACTACTTTTTTTACAAAGAATATCTTATTAATATGAATATACTTTCCTATAAAAAGAAGAAAACATATTACACCAATAAGTATAGTAACAAAGTGGACGATAAATGGAATTAGAGCATTGGAAGTCATGAGCAATAATCCCCAAGAAACAACAAATGACAGCATATACAGAACTCCTACGGACAGATTAACTTGCTTGACGCAGCCTATAGCATTACATGCCGTTGCCATAGGCCTCTCTGCACACGAAACAAACGATTCCAAAACTATAATTTGACAAAAAGCAGTTGTATATTCAGGCACTTCTTTCAGCCACAATCCCAATATGAACTTTGCTTCGAATAGCACAGGAAACGCCAAAAAGGCAAATAAAAACACAGAGAACTTTATGCTTTTTAGCAGTAAATCATACATAGATTCGTATTCATTTGATGCATAAGTTTTTACTATCTGTGGATTTACAGCAATTGTAAAATTGGCAACAAAAGAATAAACATAATTATTGAATGTCATTGCTAATCCCCGTGCTGCATTTACAGCTGGACCAAAGAATATATTCAGAAGAATGTTTATTCCTTGATTAGATAGACTACCAGCTAAGCTACCAATCAAAGCCCAACTAGAAAAACTAAGCATTGATTTATAAATCGACTTATCTTTTACCGCAAGTTTACCCCTGCACACTTCAATATTTCTGCTACATATTATTCTGTACAACAAATAATCTATTAACCCTACCAAGCATAATGTCCCGCCATAAACAATTAATCTATCTTGCATTGTCACCAAAAGATAATAAGCGAATAAGAATTTAGCAAATGTGCTTACCATAGATAATATGGCATAATATCCCATTTTTTCTTGAGATATTACCATTGCTTGCAATGGAGATGTATTAATCGAAAGAAATACTGTAACAATAGAAAACTGGTATATCACATTTGCAGCGAACACTCTATCTTCGGGTATAGTCAGAACTGTATTCATAAACCAGAATCCAATAGTTTCAGCTAATAAAACGATTATCAATGATAGTACATGGTGAATTTTAATAGCTGCGCTGAATACATCTTTTGTATAACTGGCTGAACGTTCTCCTAAAGACATGTTTATATACCGCTGCGTACTTGCAACCAATGTAGCATTTAGGAAATTCAGAATTATTACAATTCCCCCTACAACATTATATATACCAAAATTTGTTTCTCCTAATGCTTCTAATACAATGCGTGACGTATATATTCCAAACAACATTGTTACAAACATACGCGCATAAAGAAACATTGTGTTCCTAGCTATTTTTCTGTTATTTCTATTTGATGACATATAATCTTTGATTTCAGAGGGTTGATCTAGAAATTATTCCTTTTTTCTATCAGTGCTTAAATTCAAAGTATCCCTTGTCTATAAAGTTAGTACTCAATTTAGGGCATATCCTTTTTATAAGACACCCCAATAAGTACCTCACAAAAAAATGTTATCTAAAAGATTGATTTTTAACTATTAGCATACAGCCAAGTTCATATTTTGCGGTGCCAGACTCAAAAAATCTCTGCAACCGTTATTCATCAGACATATCCTCATAGCGGTTAAAAGCACGACGCGAGAAGGTTTCCCGCGCCAGAAGCTCGCGTTTCTGAACTATCAACTGTTGTAATTTGTCCGTATCCTGCTTTTTGCGATATAAATATACAAAAAAACTTGATACTACCATATTAATTACCTTATCCTTAACAATTTAACTACGGGATTCTCTAACAGTAGGACCACATCCTTCAAGTCTATCCGATAGGAAACCTCGTTACCTTCGTCATCTCTGATTATCCGCATAAACTGATAGCCCGCTACAAACTTTTTCTCGAAAAGATTATAGGAACGGTTATCATAAGCGAACAGGCAAACTATACGGCGATCTTTCGACATAACAATATAAATGTCACCGTCTGAAGGCTCACAGTGCAACTGTTCATGAATGACGGACAGAACACGTGAATGCTTACAACGCATATCCATAAAGCCACGCAGGTAATAGAAGCGATTTATACCCGTCATACTCAACTAGACCCTCCAGTTTTGGAATCAGACGGTACAGACTCGGATAATCCAGATCTTTTTGGAGGATATGCATGCCATTGTTCAAGGTCAACTCCACGCTACACACGGGAAAAAGCCTCGGGCCTTTGCACTGCTCCGGTCTCTGTGTCCTGCATGGCGAGAAGGACTGTCCTCCTTGACCAAGGGGGCTCCTAAAGAAGAAGACGGCACAGATTCCGATGTTGGAACCGAAGGAACACCGTCCACCTGAACTTCCACTATTTTTCTGCGAGTATCCTTGTACCATTTATAAAAAATGTTGTAAAGAACATTATTCGTTAAACAAAATGACTGAAGAGACACTACATGAGGAACAGCCTCTGTTTGGTACTGAAAATAAAATCTTTCAAGATCTTCGCTACTATACATAATTGTTGGATTTAATTTCTAACAAAGATATAGACAGCATTTTTGAGCCCTAATTTGAGGGCTTACTAATAATCTTACAGCCCACACATTAGTAACATGTCACCCCATACGTTACTAACCCTTAAAAGATCCTGTTCTTTTCCGAAAAGAACAAGGTCTTTTAAAAAAAGAACAGGACGTTTTCATTGAAAGAACAAGAGCTTTTAAAAATTTGACCTGTTGTTTTTTCCATAACGGTATCTACATGCCGAAACGCCTTACTTTTCCTTCAGATCTTTCAGCCACTCCGCAAACACCCTGCCTGTCGGCATTCCGGCTGAAGGATATGCATTGTGAAATGTTTCAGCCGGAAAATATCCTTCAGGAAAAACGATTCCCTAAGAATCGGAGGAAGATCAGTTCGGCTGAAACATTCCACCCCCAGCTGAAGGATTCCTGAACCCAATCCTTCAGCCGGAATGCCCACGGGTAGGGCGTTTGCGAGCAGGCTGAAGCTTTTGAAGGATTTTTCAGGGTATTCCCTATAGAGCATGATCAATAACCATATTCCACTGAAAAAAGTAAGATATCTTCGTGAGCAAAGTAATATATGTCCGCAGACAAAGTAACACCACTTACTTGGCTCACGAAGTCCACATACTTTTCTTTACAACAAAACAGACCTCACAGCCATCTCATGCCAATGACGATAATCCCCCATCGGCAAAACATGCTCCGACCACACTTTCCGGTAAATTCCATCGTGCAAAATGATGTACTCACCCAAACAGCCCTCCGCCTCATCGGCAGGAACAGAAACCATCACCACATATTCCACACAATCCGGGACACGAAACAAAGTCAGCTCACTTTTAGAAAACAAACCGCTCAACCTACAGGCGGAACGCTCGAAAGCCACCCAATACGCGTCAATGTCATACAGATGAATGAATTTATCATTATTCTTTTCCCTGGCTAAAATTTCCTTATACCGATTCTGAATCAGCTGCTGGAGCCGGATGCCTGACGGCATGGATGTGGTTCTACACATTATTATACATAAGATTTATATTATCAGATCATTTACTTCCCCATTAATCAAGGAATAAGAATGTTTAACGTAGCAAATGAAGTCATCTCTTCTTCGGCTCTTCTATCACTTCTATCAAGTCCGGCGAAAGCGTCGCCATGGCCATGGCTATCACCCCTTGCAGACTGATAACCACACGACGGTCTCTCGCACCTTTCACCTTTACAAACACCCCCTCGTAGCCCTCGAAGTCACCACCCGTAATACGGACTTTCGTACCTTTACGCAGGTTCACCTCATCGGGACTGAAGAAGATAAGATGCTCGTCATACGTTCCAGCCACAGCGATAAACTGCCTCATCTGATCATCGGGCACAATGATTTTCTGCCCGTTGCGGATATCAATCATATATTGAAAATACGGAAGTTTGAACTTCACCTTCTGAAGTTCGGACTGGACGGAATGAACAAATATCAGATCACTGATAACGGGAACCAGCTCACGCCTCTTGCGCCCGTTCCTTATACGAACTTCGTAACGCATGGGAATGAAATTGTTGATTCCTTCTTTATCCAACAAAGCCTTGATCTGCATCCCCCGGCGATAAGTGGCACGCATGGCAAACCATTGCATTTTTTCACTTGAAAGCATAGTTATGGAGCTTTGAAGTACAGATATATATCTGCAATTCAATCAATTACGAGAAGTTTCGTAAAATACAAGAGGAATCGGCCTCTTGTGATTAAGCTGACCAAAGAAAAGCTATTTCAACAAATGGAGGATGGGAATCCGCACGATGTAGATGCAGCCTGTCGGGTCAACCGATGACCTTCCGCAGATTCCCGAACCGGACGGTTCTTATGTGTTAAATCAGAATTGTAATACCTATATATAAAAAAAGCGCGGGAATCTGTACCTGTTACTCGTCCCGCCCTACAAGGCCTTCGCATTGCCCAATCCAGTCTGAACGAGCAACGCAGAAGCCCACGCCGATATGTATAATGACACTTGAATGCACCTTTGACCGACAAAGGCGCACCAAGGATATAAACATACCCCGCAGACACCTACTGTTGCTTTGTTTTGGCTGGATTTTAGAATTTGCGAAGTTCTGTAGAGCCAAGAACAAAACGTCAAGTAAACGTCTTTTCTATATATGTATATTTCCCACCTCCCTAACTTCCTTGCGGAAGTACCGGCGTGGAAAACGTGGCAAAGATAGCAATTTAATAAATAGGACGAAAATATATTCCGCTATTTTTAGTGATGTTTCTTGATTACTCAAAAAACAAACAAGAAACAGATTATCGGTATACTTACCTTGATGCAAATTCTTCCGGACGCATCATCGCCCAGATGGTAAGATATAAGATACAGCAAACAAGGCTACCTGGTACTCGGTACACGCCTACCCTGCCTGCATCATATGCTTGCCCGGTTCTTGGTATGAGTTTGGCTTGTTCACCGCATCAAGAACGCCACGCAGCAACATAGCCATACCTGTTTATTCTGGTCATTTTATTCTTCAATCCATTCTACAATTTCCTGTGAAAGCGGACTGGTAGTAGAGCCGATTGAGGCAACCCATCTACCATTTTCATCAATCAGAAACTTATGAAAGTTCCACCCTATCTTAGCATCCGAAACCCCGTTTTCACTTTTATGCGTAAGCCATTGATAAAGGGGAGCTATATCTTTCCCCTTTACAGATATTTTAGCCATCATAGGAAAAGTAACTCCATAATTCAACGTACAAAACTCCTTGATTTCTTCATTCGTTCCGGGTTCCTGATGTAGGAAATTATTGGCAGGAAATCCGATAACGACAAAATCATCTTTTCCATATTTCTCATACAATTCCTCCAACTTGGCGTACTGGGGAGTGAAACCGCATTTAGATGCCACATTGACTACCAATACTTTCTTACCTTTGAACGTGGAAAGTGGCAAGTCCTTCCCGTCAATAGCCTTGACCGTAAAGTCATAAAAACTTTTTTGCTGTGCACCAGCTACCGATGTGATCATGGTTACAATTATGCTTAATATAAATGTCTTCATTTGAAATGCTATTTTATAATAGAACAATTCATGAACTTGAAAAGTTTTCTCTGAAAGAAAAGATTGACGAGAGAAAATTGTTATCTTTGTTCTTCTGAAAAAGAACAGAAGATATTTATGAGCAAACAAGGAACCATCATAGTAGTAGATGATAACAAAGGAGTGCTGTCGGCAGTAAAGCTATTGCTGAAAAATCATTTCGAACATATCGTCACATTGCCCTCACCCATCACACTGCCCGCTGCGTTACGTGAAGAAAATGCGCAAGTTGTGCTGCTGGATATGAATTTCAGCAGCGGACTGAATACCGGGAATGAAGGTCTGTACTGGTTACACGAGATAAAGAAAATACACCCCTCCCTGCCCGTAGTACTTTTCACAGCCTATGCTGACATAGACCTGGCAGTGCGCGGCATCAAGGAAGGAGCAACAGACTTCATCGTCAAGCCTTGGGACAATGCCCGGCTGATAGAAACCTTGCTGTCTGCCTGCCGCAATTCCTCCAAGAACAAGAAGAGAGCGGAAGTCCCTAAAACCGTATCTTCTATGTATTGGGGAGAAAGCAATGCCATGAAGCAACTGCGGACGCTGATAGAGAAAGTGGCGCAAACGGATGCCAATATTCTGATTACAGGAGAGAACGGCACAGGAAAAGAAATGCTGGCACGGGAAATACACGCTTTGTCTGCCCGATACCGACGGGATATGATAACGGTGGATATGGGTGCCATTACCGAATCCCTGTTCGAAAGCGAACTGTTCGGCCATAAAAAAGGCTCGTTTACCGATGCCCATACCGACCGTGCAGGTAAATTCGAAGCCGCCCATGAAGGGACTTTGTTTCTGGACGAAATAGGCAACCTGCCCTATCACCTGCAATCCAAACTACTCACCGCCATTCAAAGCCGAAGCGTGGTGCGAGTAGGAAGCAACGAACCGATACCGGTCAACATACGTTTGATTTGCGCCACCAATTGTGATTTGGAAGAGATGGTGGCCAAAGGCAAATTCCGCGAGGATTTGCTTTACCGCATCAATACCATCCACATCGAGATTCCCCCTCTGCGGGAACGCAAAGAAGATATTATCCCTTTGGCCCAACGCTTTATAGACCGGTTCTGCAAACAATATGACAAAGGAAATATCCTTCTTTCTACCGGTGCGCAAGAAAAGTTACGGACATATCCGTGGTATGGAAACATACGCGAATTGGAACATGCCGTAGAGAAAGCGGTCATTATCAATGAAGATGGTATATTGAGTGAGGAACATTTTCATTTCCCCCGAAAAGTAGCGGCTCCTGCGACAGAAACAAGTGTCTCAACTCTGGAGGAGATGGAATTGCAAATGATTCAGAAGGCGATAGAGAAATGCAACGGAAACCTCTCAGCTGTAGCGGCACAGTTGGGAATTACCCGTCAGACGCTTTATAACAAGATGAAAAAATTCGGATTATGACCATTTTCTCATGTCCTTCCTCACTACAATCAAATTTTAAACAGACTCTAAAGAAGCATCAACGAAACAATAAATAATCAAGCTGTGAAACAATTCTTCTTCCGTTTTTTCACTGTACTGTTCCTAGGTATTGCCTGCACCTTACTAATCCAGCAGCGCAATTGGCTGTGGCTATGCATAGCCGTACCTTCATTCCTTGTTTCCATAGGCTGGTTTTACCGCCTGTACACTTTTAATACCCGGAAGATAGCCTTTCTGCTCGACGCCATCGAAAACGACGACCCCGCTGTTCGTTTTTATGAACATGCCTCCCCTGGCGATTCTTCCATGGTCAATGTCATGCTGAACCGCATCGCACGTATTTTGTACAATGTAAAACAGGAAACGGCACAACGAGAGAAATATTATGAGCTCATCATGGACTTTGTAGAAACCGGCATTGTGGTGCTGAACAGCAAAGGCTCCGTTTATCAAAAGAATAAAGAGGCCATGAATCTGTTGGGGCTGGATGTTTTGACTCATGTCAAACAACTCTCTCGCATCTCGGATGAACTGATGATTGCTTTGGAAAAAGCAGTTCCGGGTGACAAGCTGCAAATTCAGTTCAACACAGAACGGGGAACAGTACATCTTGCCTTACGGGTGTCCGGCATCCGTATCAAAGACGAGGAACTCCGCATTATTGCCTTGAGTGATATCAATCGGGAGCTGGATGAACGGGAAATAGATTCATGGATACGCCTCACCCGCGTACTGACTCATGAAATAATGAATTCACTCACTCCGGTGACTTCCCTCAGCGAAACACTACTGGCTCTTCCCGGAGCAGAAAATGAAGAAATGAAACAAGGGCTGGAAACGATTCACTCTACAGGTAAAGGATTGATAAATTTTGTCATGTCTTATCGCAAACTGACACGACTGCCATCACCTGAACCATCGCTGTTCTATGTCCGTCCTTTCCTGGAACGGATGATCCGACTGGCACAGCACCAGCATCCATGCCCCAACATCACTCTTTCCATCCTCGAAGCCCGGGAAGACCTGATAGTCTTTGCCGACGAGAACCTGATAGCCCAAGTGGTTACGAATCTGCTGAAAAATGCGATTCAAGCCATAGGTAATGCTCCCGACGGAAAGATCACCTTGAAAGCTTATTGTGATCCGCAAGAAAGTATCCGTATAGAGATAGCCAACAACGGTCCCGCTATTCCTCCCGATGCAGCCGGACAAATTTTTGTACCTTTCTTCACGACCAAAGAGGAAGGAAGCGGCATCGGACTGAGTCTAAGCAAACAAATCATGAGGCTGAGCGGTGGCACACTGACCCTGCTGCCTTACAAGGAAAAGGGACAGGCCACTGTTTTTGTACTGGTTTTTAATTAAAAATAAAAATGTGCTAATGTGTCAGCCAATTACCATCCGGTACACAGCGCAGCCATTAGCAAATTAGCAAATTATTTAAAATGAAACATTCTCCTGAATTATTAGTTTATAAAGCCTCTGCCGGTTCGGGAAAAACATTCACACTGGCCGTGGAATATATAAAGCTGCTGATACAGAACCCACGGGCATACCGTAATATACTGGCTGTGACTTTTACCAACAAGGCCACTACCGAAATGAAAGAGCGGATTCTGAGCCAGCTATACGGAATATGGATAAAGGATAAGGATTCTGATCCCTATTTACAGAAAATCACAGAAGAACTGGAAATGCCCCCAGAAGACATAAGGACAGCCGCCGGTACGGCACTGCACTACATGATACACGATTACAGCCGCTTCCGGGTGGAAACCATTGACTCATTCTTCCAGTCGGTGATGCGCAATTTGGCACGGGAGCTGGAATTGGGTGCCAATCTGAATATCGAACTGAACAATATGGAGGTACTGAGTGATGCCGTGGACTCCATAATAGAAAAGCTGGACCGACAATCTCCCGTACTCTATTGGCTGTTGGAATACATAGAAGAAAGAATTGCCGATGACAAGAGGTGGAATGTTTCCGGTGAGATAAAGAATTTCGGACGAAACATCTTCGATGAAGGATATATAGAAAAAGGAAATGGGCTACGGGAAAAATTACGGGACAAAGACTGTATCAAGAATTACCGCAAGACGCTGCAAGCCATTTTGGAAGAGGTGCAAGAACAAATGAAAGGATTTGCCGACCAATTCTTCGGAATATTGGATACAAACGGGGTGAAAGTAGAAGATTTGAAAAACGGTTCCCGAGGTATAGCCGGCTATTTTAATAAACTACAATCGGGCAAACTGGATGACAGCGTCCGCAATGTAACAGTGGAAAAATGTCTGGACTGCCCCGACGAATGGGTGAAAAAAACCTCCCCCATACGCAACGCTATCATAGGCCTGGCAGAAAAAGAACTGATTCCCCTGCTGAATGAATCGGAAAAATATAGAAGCCGGAACAATATGCTGGCCAATTCCTGCCAACTCTCCCTGCGCCACGTAAACAATATCCGTTTGCTGGCCAATATAGACGAAGAGGTACGCGAATTGAACCATGAGAACAATCGCTTCCTGCTGTCGGATACCAACGCGTTGCTTCATAACCTGGTAAAAGAAGGAGATTCCTCGTTTGTATTCGAAAAGATAGGAACAACCATACGCAACGTAATGATCGATGAATTTCAGGATACTTCGCGTATGCAATGGGACAATTTCCGTCTGTTGCTGCTCGAAGGTTTGTCTCAGGGAGCAGACAGCTTGATTGTAGGAGACGTGAAACAATCCATCTACCGCTGGAGAAACGGTGACTGGGGCATACTGAACGGATTGAAAACAAACATCGAAGCCTTTCCCGTCAAAGTAAAGACACTGACCACCAATCGCCGGAGTGCCGCAAACATCATTCACTTCAACAACGAAGTGTTTACAGCCGCCTGCGAGGTGTTGAACAACATTTACAAGGAAGAACAAAAAAAGGAATGCAAGGAACTGAAGGAAGCCTACAACGACGTGTGTCAGGAAACATACAAAGATCCCGGAAAAGGGTATGTCAAAGTGGAATTTCTATCGGATACGGAAGACATGACCTATATGGAAAACACCCTGCACCACCTAGGAGAAGAAGTGGAGCTGCTTGTGGCGCAGGGCGTGCAACTGAAAGATATTGCCATCTTGGTGCGCAAGAACAGAAGCATTCCTTTAATAGCCGATTACTTCGACAAGAACACCTCTTACAAAATCGTATCCGATGAGGCATTCCGACTGGATGCCTCACTGGCGGTATGTATGATAATGGATGGCCTGCGCTACTTGTCACAACCCGAAAACCGGATTGCCAAGGCACAACTGGCTGCTGCCTATCAGAATGAAGTATTACATAAAGGAATAGACCTCAACGCTCTATTGCTGAACGAAATAGATGATTATCTGCCATTCGATTTCATAAAAGAAGCGGAGCAACTTCGCCTCATGCCACTGTATGAGCTGATGGAAAAACTTTTCAATCTGTTCCAGATGTCCTGCATCGAACAACAGGATGCCTATCTGTGCGCCTTCTTTGATGCCGTGACGGAATATCTGCAAAGCAATTCTTCCGAATTATCCGCTTTTATCACCTACTGGGAAGAAAAACTAGGCAGCAAGACCATCCCTTCCGGCGAGGTGGAAGGAATTCGCATTCTCTCCATCCACAAGTCCAAAGGATTGGAATACCATACCGTACTGCTACCCTTCTGCGACTGGAAAATGGAGAATGAGACTTACAATCATCTGGTATGGTGTGCTCCCCGGCAAGCTCCGTTTAGCGATCTTGACATTGTTCCCATCAACTATTCCACAGCCATGCAGCAATCCATTTATCGGGAAGAGTTCCTGAATGAACGCTTGCAATTATGGGTGGATAATCTGAACCTGCTTTATGTGGCATTTACCCGTGCCAAAAAGAACTTGATTATATATGGAAAGGCGGAACAGAAAGGAACGGTATCCGAATTGTTGGGAAGTGCCTTATCCGACATGACCGGAAAGAGCTATGCCACCGGAGAAGAAATATACGAACTGGGAACGCTCTATCTCTCATCTCACGAAGAGGAAAAACAAGTATCCGGCAACAAGCTGCTGACTGTAGCCCGACGTTTGCCTATCCATCTGGAAACGCTGGAAACCAACATCGAATTCAAACAATCCAACCGTTCTGCCGAATTTATCCGGGGAGAAGAGGAGACGGAAGACAAATACATCCGGCAAGGACAGTTGTTGCATAATCTGTTCTCCGTAATCCGTACCACGGACGATGTGCCTCCCGCCATAGAACTCCTGCGTTTCGAAGGAATCATAGAGTCGGCACAACAGGAGGAACAGATACGAAAACTCACCGAATGGGCTTTGAAGCATCCGCTGGTCAAAGAATGGTATTCGGGCCGCTGGGAACTATACAATGAGTGTGCCATTATTTATCGGGAAAAAGGAGTGCTGCAAACCCGCCGTCCGGACCGCGTGATGATGAAAGACGGAGAGGTGATTGTGGTGGACTTTAAATTCGGTAAAAAGCGGAAAGCTTACAACAAGCAGGTGAAAGAATATATGGATTTATTATCGGATATGGGATATGAGCATATCCGTGGCTATTTATGGTATGTATTTAACAACGAACTGGAGGAAATAGAATAATGGAAAGCTTTTTGAAACTGGTAGCAGCCGATTTATATAAACATACGAAAGGAAACCTGGCACATACAGCCGTGGTTTTTCCTAACAAACGTGCCGGACTTTTCTTTAATGAGTATCTCGCCCAAGAGTCGGATTCACCTATTTGGTCGCCCGCATACGTCAGCATCAGCGAATTGTTCCGTAGCCTTTCTCCGTGGGAAGTGGGTGATCCGGTAAAACTGGTATGCGAACTTTATAAGATATTCCGACGGGAAACTCAAAGTACGGAAACACTGGATGATTTCTATTTTTGGGGAGAAATGCTGATCAGTGATTTTGACGATGCCGACAAAAATAAAGTGGATACCGACAAACTGTTTTCCAATTTACAGGATCTGCGCAACATAATGGACGACTACACCTTCATTGACGATGAGCAGGAAGAAGCTATCCGGCAGTTCTTCCAGAACTTCTCCATCGAACGGAGAACAGCGCTGAAAGAACGGTTTATCTCTTTATGGGACGTATTGGGAAACATCTACAAAGGGTTCCGTGAATCCTTAGCTTCTCAAAACATTGCCTACGAAGGAATGATGTACCGCCACGTCATAGAGCATCTGGATGTGGACAAACTTCCATACGAGAAATATGTTTTTGTAGGATTTAATGTACTGAACAAAGTAGAACATACGTTGTTCACCCAATTAAAAGATGCCGGGAAAGCTGTTTTTTATTGGGATTACGACGAATTTTATATGAAGGAAAACAGACAAGCCGTCACCCATGAAGCCGGAGAGTTTATCCGCCGGAACTTACGCGACTTTCCTTCTCCTTTGTCCGGTGAGTTATTCAAAAATCTCTCGAAACCTAAAGAGGTACACTACATCGCATCTTCTACTGAAAATGCACAAGCCCGTTACCTGCCTCAATGGATACGAAACAATCTGACTACACCGGAAAAGGAAACCGCAGTCGTATTGTGTAACGAAGCATTGCTTCAGCCGGTCCTCCATTCATTGCCGGCAGAAGTAAAACATGTCAATATCACCATGGGATTTCCGTTATCGCAAACTCCTGTATATAGTTTCCTCATCGCCTTACTGGAGTTGCATACCCACGGATTTAATTTCAAAAGCGGCCGCTACACGTTTCAATCGGTTGTTACACTGTTAAAACACCCCTATACCCGGCAACTCACCGGTCAAGCCGAATTGTTGGAAAAAGAACTGACCCGGAACAACCGTTTCTATCCGTTACCCGGCGAATTGGGTAAAGATGAATTCCTGACCCGGCTTTTCACTCCGCTTTCCGGAAACCTGAATCTGTGCATACGCCTGTCCGAAACTTTGCAGCAAGTGGCAGGCATTTACCAGGCAAACACTTCCGGTACCGAAGACACAGATGCATTCAACCAACTTTACCGGGAGTCGCTTTTCAAAGCCTATACCACCATCAACCGGTTCCGCACACTGATAGAAGAAGATGAATTAACCGTACAGAGCGAAACATTCCGGCGATTGCTGGTCAAGGTCTTGTCAGCGACCAATATTCCATTCCATGGCGAACCGGCCATTGGTATGCAGGTCATGGGGGTATTGGAAACACGTAACCTGGATTTCCGCCACTTGGTATTACTATCGGTCAACGAAGGGCAGCTTCCCAAATCGGGAGGAGACTCTTCCTTTATTCCTTACAACCTGCGCAAAGCTTTCGGAATGACTACTATAGAGCATAAGATTGCCGTATATGCATACTATTTCTATCGTCTGCTGCAACGGGCAGAAAGGATTACCTTGATTTACAATACCAGTTCGGACGGACTGAACCGCGGCGAATGGAGCCGTTTCATGCTGCAATTCCTTATTGAATGGCCTCACCCCATCACACGCCAGTTTCTGGAGGCCGGACAGTCCCCCCAAGGCACCTCGCCTATCACTGTAGAAAAGACCCCGGATGTCATGCGCCGGATGCAAAGCCTGTTTGATGTCCGTGCCAATCCCAAAGCAAAATTTTCTCCATCAGCCTTGAATTATTACCTGGATTGTCCTTTAAAATTTTATTATAGGTATGTAGCCGGCCTCTCCGCCCCCGATGAAGTGAGTGCAGAAATAGATTCTGCCACATTCGGAAGTATTTTCCATTACGCAGCCGAACATATTTATAAAGACCTGACCACTCATGGCAAAGTCATTAATAAGGAAGCATTGGAAACGTTGCTACGCAATGAAGTGAAGCTGCAAGATTATGTGGATACAGCATTCAAGAAATTATTCTTTAATGTTCCGCAAAACGAGAAACCGGAATATAACGGCGTACAACTTATCAACTCTGCCGTTATTGCAAGATATTTAAAACAACTTTTACAAAATGATTTACGTTACGCTCCCTTCACTTTTATTGCATCGGAAATGGAAGTGGATGAACCCATCGACATACAAACACCCAAAGGAGTCATAAAATCACGTATCGGGGGAATTATTGACCGTATGGACAGCAAGGATGGCACACTCCGTATTGTGGACTACAAGACAGGCGGTGATGCAGACACCCCACCCCATGTGGAATCTCTGTTTATTCCGGACAAGAAACGTTCCAACTATGTATTTCAGACGTTCCTGTATGCCGCCATCATGTGCCGCAAGCAACCAACGATGAAGATAGCTCCGGCCCTTCTCTATATTCATCGGGCCGCTACAGAAACCTATTCTCCCGTTATACAAATGGGCGAGCCACGAAAGCCCAAAGAGGCTGTGGAAGATTTCAGTAAATATGAAAAAGAATATCGTGAACGACTTCAAGGATTATTAGAAGAGATATTTAATCCGGAAAAATCATTTACCCAAACAGAAATCATAGAAAAATGTACCTATTGTGATTTCAAGGCACTATGTAAAAGATAGACTATAGTGGTTAGTGGTTAATACCTGCGGCATGACAGCGCAGTCCACTAATCACTAACCACTGATCTACCACACTATTCCAACGCTCTCTGTCTGCAAAAGCATCCACAGAATTTATCTTCCACATTCTCTATCGGTGCTTTGAAAATACCATAGACGGAAGACCCCGAGCCACTCATGGCGGCATACACTGCCCCCAAATCATACAATTCATCTTTTATAGCAGCAATCTCAGGGAACTTTTTGAAGACACTATCTTCAAAATCATTCTTCATACTGTTTTTCCATGTTTCCATAGGTTGCTTTACAATTTCTTTCAAAGAAACAGCCGGACGCACAGGCTTTATTTCGGCAAACGCATCCCGGGTGGACACAAAGATATCAGGTTTAATCAAAATTATATGGTATCCCTTTAATGACAATTCCACAGGCTCGAACAGATTCCCTATTCCGGTAGCGAAAACAGGTTTGTTCCGAATGAAAAAAGCACAGTCTGCCCCTAGTTTTACCGCATATTCCTCCATCCGTTCCGTACTGAGTCCCAATGAAAATTTATCATTCAGAAGCTTTATCATACAAGCGGCATCTGATGATCCGCCACCTAGTCCGGCACCCGCCGGTATATGCTTGTACATGTGTATATCTACCGGCAACAGTCCGGGATAGTCTTTTTTTAATAACTTATAGGCTTTTACTACCAGATTATCTTCGGGTTCACCCTCCAAAGGAGATCCGCTTATGTGTAAAGTGTATTCTTTGTCATTGTTTTCCCGCCGCGTCACTTCCAGAGCGTCTTGCAGGTTTATCGGATAAAATATGGTTTCCAGATTGTGGTATCCATCCGGGCGCTTTTCTACAATATTAAGTCCCAAATTAATCTTTGCATTAGGAAATGTAATCATATTCTGTTCTTTAAATAGTTATTTTTAGTGTGTTTCGTTAGATTGTTGCCCGTTCTACAAAGATGCACGCCATCTTTTATCCGGACAGAGCGCCAAATATAGAACAAACTTTTCATTTTACCATATAAAAAAACCATTTACTGTCCAGATTGTTCATTTCTCCGTAGATTCAGGTTCATATTTCTTTTATTATTTTTGGGAATGGACGAGTGTCCAACTCAGCAAAAAGTTCTATCTTTGCCCTACTTTAAACAGACGACAATGGCAGAAACGAGAAAAATGACACGTACTCCCAAAACTTCGAAAGCAAAGCCTGTTGACGAATACGGACATTTACAGCCCCAGGCACCTGAGCTGGAGGAAGCTGTATTGGGAGCCTTAATGATAGAAAAAGATGCTTACTCATTAGTAAGTGAGATTCTTCGTCCCGAATCTTTTTATGAACGCCGTCACCAACTTATTTATTCGGCTATTACCTCTTTGGCTTTACGCCAGCAACCAGTAGATATCTTGACTGTGGCCGAACAATTACGCAGCACCGGTGAACTGGAAGATGCAGGCGGTCCTTTTTACATAACACAGCTAAGCGGCAAGGTAGCCTCTTCCGCACACATAGAATATCACGCACGTATCATCGCGCAGAAGTTTCTTGCACGCGAACTGATTACCTTTACCAGCAACATCCAGACAAAGGCTTTCGACGAAACCCAAGACGTGGACGACCTGATGCAGGAAGCGGAAGGAAAACTGTTCGAAATCTCGCAACAGAACATGAAGAAGGATTATACGCAAATCAACCCTGTCATTCAGGAAGCGTATGAGATGCTTCAAAAAGCGGCGGCACGAACGGACGGGCTGAGTGGTCTGGAAAGCGGTTTCCATGCATTGGACAAAATGACCTCGGGCTGGCAAAATTCCGACCTGGTGATTATTGCCGCCCGTCCCGCTATGGGTAAAACGGCTTTTGTGCTTTCCATGGCAAAGAACATGGCGGTAAATGCGAAAATCCCTGTGGCTTTGTTCTCTCTTGAAATGTCCAACGTACAGTTAGTCAACCGTATGATTGTCAACGTGTGCGAAATTCCGGGTGAGAAAATCAAGAGTGGCCAGTTGGCTCCGTATGAATGGGGACAACTGGATTATAAAATAAAAGAATTATACGATGCACCGATGTATGTGGATGACACACCATCCTTGTCCGTCTTTGAATTACGCACCAAAGCACGACGGCTTGTACGCGAACATGGAGTAAAAATTATTATCATTGACTACCTTCAGTTAATGAATGCCAGCGGAATGTCATTCGGCAGCCGTCAGGAAGAGGTCAGTACCATTTCACGTTCACTGAAGGGGTTAGCCAAAGAACTGAACATCCCCATCATCGCACTGAGCCAGCTGAACCGTGGTGTGGAAAGTCGTGAGGGTATTGACGGAAAACGTCCCCAGCTCAGTGACCTCCGTGAATCCGGAGCTATTGAGCAGGATGCCGATATGGTATGCTTTATCCACCGCCCGGAATACTATAAAATCTACTCGGATGAAAAAGGGAACGACCTGCACGGTATGGCAGAAATCATTATCGCCAAGCACCGTAACGGTGCCGTAGGTGATGTACTGCTGCGTTTCCGTGGCGAATTCGCCCGCTTCCAGAATCCGGACGATGATGTTATCGTGCCTATGCCGGGTGAGGCGCCGGGTATTATCCGTTCCAAAATGAACGGTGGCGGCAACAATGTACCTCCCCCATCTCCTGATGCCGCACCTGCCGACAATAATCCGTTCGGAACCCCTATTCCCGAAGGACCTTTACCGTTCTGACATTTATTTATCCCTCACAGAATTAACACGGATTATTTCCCTCAAAGAAAAATCTGTGTTAATCTGAGTAATCTGTGATGGATAAATAACAGGATAAAAGAAAATAATTACTAAATTTGCAGGTCATTTTGAAATACATAAAAAATATCATATATGAATATCTCTTATAATTGGCTGAAAGAATACGTCAACTTCGATTTGACACCGGATGAAGTGGCCGAAGCGCTGACTTCCATCGGTTTGGAAACCGGAGGCGTAGAAGAAGTCCAAACAATTAAAGGTGGTCTGGAAGGTATTGTCATCGGCGAAGTGCTGACTTGCGAACCTCATCCCAATTCAGACCACATGCATGTTACTACTGTGAATTTGGGACAAGGCGAACCGGTACAGATTGTCTGTGGAGCTGCTAACGTAGCTGCCGGACAGAAAGTGGTGGTTGCCACATTGGGCACCAAACTATACGATGGCGAAGAATGTTTTACCATCAAGAAATCAAAGCTCCGCGGAGTTGAATCTATGGGTATGATCTGTGCCGAAGACGAAATCGGTATCGGAAACAGCCACGAAGGTATCATCGTATTGCCGGCGGATGCTGTTCCGGGTACTCCCGCTAAAGATTATTTCAATATTAAAAGCGAATACGTACTGGAAGTGGATATCACCCCGAACCGTGCGGACGCCTGCTCACATTACGGCGTGGCCCGAGATCTGTATGCCTACCTGATTCAAAACGGCAAACAAGCCACTTTAAAACGTCCGTCTGTAGAAGCGTTTAAAGTGGATAACCATGATATGGACATCGCCATTGAAGTAGAGAATACGGAAGCATGTCCGCGTTATGCCGGAGTTTCCATAAAAGGGGTAACTGTAAAAGAGAGTCCCGAATGGCTGCAAAACAAATTACGCCTGATCGGAGTACGTCCTATCAATAATATCGTGGATATCACCAACTACATCCTTCACGCATACGGCCAGCCCCTGCACTGTTTTGATGCAGATAAGATTAAAGGTGGGAAGATTGTAGTGAAGACTGTTGCCGAAGGTACTACATTCGTTACTTTGGACGAAGTGGAACGCAAATTATCCGACAAGGACCTGATGATATGCAACACAGAAGAACCGATGTGCATTGCCGGTGTATTCGGTGGTCTGGATTCGGGAACAACCGAGCAGACAGTAGATGTATTTTTGGAAAGCGCTTATTTCAACCCGACTTGGGTACGTAAAACAGCCCGTCGCCATGGATTGAGTACGGACTCTTCTTTCCGTTTTGAACGTGGTATTGACCCCAACGGAACTATTTATGCATTGAAAGAAGCGGCTTTACTGGTTCAAGAACTGGCAGGAGGTACTATTTCTTCTGAAATTAAAGACAACTACCCTGCCCCGATAGCCGATTTCACAGTAGAGCTGAATTATGAGAAAGTCCACTCACTGATAGGAAAAACCATACCGGTGGAAACCATAAAGAGCATTGTCACCAGTCTTGAAATGAAGATTGTGAACGAAACACCCGGAGGCTTGACTTTACAAGTTCCCCCCTATCGTGTGGATGTGCAACGTGATTGCGATGTAGTAGAAGACATTCTCCGTATCTACGGATATAATAATGTGGAGATTCCTACTACCTTGAAATCCAGCCTGACCACCAAAGGTGAAGTGGATTACTCCCAGAAATTACAAAATCTGATTTCAGAGCAACTGGTAGGTTGTGGTTTCAATGAAATACTGAACAATTCACTGACCGCCGCTTCCTATTACGAAGGGTTGGAAACATACAAGAACGAAAATTTGGTTTACTTGATGAACCCATTGAGTAACGATTTGAACGTGATGCGTCAAACTTTATTATTCGGTGGTTTGGAAAGCATCCAGCACAATGCCAATCGCAAGAACGCCGATTTGAAATTCTTTGAATTCGGTAACTGCTATTTTTATAACGCAGAAAAGAAAAACCCGGAAAAAGTGCTTGCGGCTTATGCTGAAGAATATCATTTAGGATTGTGGGTAACCGGCAAACGCGTCAGCAATTCATGGGTCCATCCCGATGAAAACAGCAGTGTTTACGAATTAAAAGCATACGTGCTGAACATCTTTACCCGTTTGGGATTGAATTTCGGCAACGTGGTATTCGGTAACCTGACCAACGATATCTATTCAACAGCCATCAGCGTACACACACGTGGCGGCAAGTTATTGGCCACCTTCGGCATCATCAGCAAGAAGATTCAAAAAGCATTCGATATAGACAATGAGGTATATTATGCAGAAATCAACTGGAAAGAACTGATGAAAGCCATCAAGTCGGCTAAAGTCAACTTTAAAGAACTTTCCAAGTTCCCGGCTGTGAAACGTGACTTGGCTTTGTTGATTGACAAGAACATACAGTTTGCAGAAATCGAAAAAATAGCCTATGAGACTGAAAAGAAACTGCTGAAAGAAGTAGAATTGTTTGATGTTTATGAAGGCAAGAATCTGGAACCGGGTAAAAAAAGTTATGCAGTGAGCTTCTTGTTACAGGATGAAAGCGCAACACTGAACGACAAACAGATTGACAAGATCATGTCCAAACTGATTGCTAACCTGGAAAACAAACTAGGTGCAAAACTAAGATAATAATAAAAATAACCATTATAAAACTACAATCCAATGGGAAGAGCATTTGAATATAGAAAAGCTACAAAGCTGAAAAGATGGGGCCACATGGCCAAAACATTTACAAGACTGGGTAAACAAATCGCTATAGCTGTAAAAGCAGGTGGTCCGGAACCCGAAAATAACCCGACCCTACGTGGTGTGATCGCTACTTGTAAGCGTGAAAACATGCCGAAGGATAACATTGAACGCGCCATTAAGAATGCAATGGGTAAAGATACCAGTGACTACAAAGGTATGACTTACGAAGGATATGGTCCTCACGGAGTAGCTGTATTTGTTGATACATTGACAGACAACACTACTCGTACCGTAGCAGATGTGCGTTCAGTATTCAACAAATTCGGTGGAAACTTGGGTACTACCGGTTCCTTAGCTTTCTTGTTCGACCATAAATGTGTATTTACTTTCAAGAAGAAAGAGGGAATGGATATGGAAGAACTGATCCTGGATTTGATTGACTATAATGTAGAGGATGAGTTCGACGAAGATGAAGAAGAAGGAACTATCACCATCTATGGTGATCCGAAGAGCTACGCAGCAATTCAGAAACACTTGGAAGAATGTGGTTTCGAAGAAGTGGGTGGTGATTTCACATATATTCCCAATGACTTAAAAGATGTGACTCCTGAACAACGTGAAACTCTAGACAAGATGGTAGAGCGTCTGGAAGAATTTGATGATGTTCAGACCGTTTATACAAACATGAAACCTGCTGATAATGATGACAGTCAAGAATAACACTGATAATCAACTAGTTATAAAATATATAATTTAAATTTTAACTTAGATTAACACAAAAGGGAAGTGATTAGCTTCCCTTTTGTTGTATATGTTGCACCATCAGCTATAGATTTACGCTTTAAATGTGTCTTAATGGGCTATAGTCTAGCAAAATGTATCTGTAATGAAATATTAAGGTTTTAGATATTCAAATTCTACAGTTCGTGGAAAGTAGGGTAGGCTGGGGTTTAAAGCACTATCAGCTTAAAATATTACCCCATTCCCCTTCATTCATTACTTATTCATAAATTCATCTAGTTCCTGCTTCTTTCGTTCCATATAATTAGTATATAGTTCTGTTGGTTCATCTGTAACCAAAGTGGCTTCATCACCGCCAAAACATATAGCTTCAAATTCATTCCTAGATAAGAATACAGCCTTTATATCTTCCTTATCAACCTCTATAGAATATACAGCAGTATCTTCCTGCTCATTTCTAAATGCAAAGAACTCTGCTACATCTCTACTGGTAGTCCAAGAAATACCGAAACAGCTATCTCCATCTTCATCTTCATACTCTTCTATACTGCAACCTCTATACAAAGTAACCTTATCGGGCAAACTATTATAATAGGCTAGTTCTTCTTCATTCATCACTAATTCCTTCTTACACCTCATAAAGTATTGTATAGCCCTAAAATCCCCTGTACCTCTGCCCTCAGTCCAAGCTATAGCCAGTCCTTTATTAAAGGCTTCATCAGATAGTTTGCCCTTCTCAGCAAGGTCTGCAAATAGTTCCCATCTGAGATTACTATCTGTATAAGTCCATAATAAATTAGTAATATCTTCACCTGTTGCTATCCCTCTTTGGAAAGCATCTTCAATAGCTTTAGCTTTCTTAGCTTCCCATTCTTGCATCTGCTTTAAAGCATCTTCTAATTCTTTTCCTTCTAATATTCTCATACTTATTAGTATTTAATGTTGTTTACTGTTCATTCTCTATATACTCTTTTACTCTAGCTATTAATCTTTCCTTATCATCAATCTGCTCACCTCTAAGCATATCAAAGGTTATATAAGTCCTTAACAAAGTATTCCCATCATCTAACTTACCTCCTAGTAATACGCCATTAGTAGTAGTGAAGAATATATTATCATCATACTTATCATTAGTCACATCTATATATCTACCTACCCCGTTATTCTTAAAGAACTCTATAATAGTCTGCATCTTTGGTTTATGAATGTCCTGTAGTTCTCGTTCTCTGTACCTATCAAACAGATGCGGAATATAGATATTATAAGATGCTTCCTTCAAATCCCAGCTAGATTGCGGACATCTCATTACTGCATATATACCTTCTGGTCTATGATAGTACATAAACAATAAAAACATTAGCCCACCTCTTTTGTAATCAGACCTACCTTTACTGTTTATCTGTAAAATATATTTATTTCCTCTATTACTAGTTAGTTCTATTGGTTTAAAGAATACAGGAACATTATCCTTGGCTTCTTTAAGCATATATCTCCGATACTTGCTATCATTCATAAATCTAGGCAGAACATTTGGAAAATAATTCCCCCAGTCCTTCTTAAACTCAGATATTATTTCTTCATAAGTCATACTATCTACTATCATACACCATAAGTATTTAAAGCCAGCTACCATTACCGATAACTGGCTATTGATTTAAAAATCTATTTTAACTTGTTTCCCTTCAAAAGTCTGTAATAGCTTATCTCCAATCAGCTTTACTAATGAATTAACAGAACCTCTTTGATAACAGGTCGGATTATCCATATATTCATTAACCTTATTGGCTACAGCAGGAATACCAGTAGCATCTAACCAATTATCTTCTTTTGTCGTATCCCCTAGTTTAGATATTGCAGTAACATTAATAACTACACCATCACCATATTCATTAATAACGCCTAATTCTAAACCTGCATCTAGAATACTCCAAAGTAAACCTAAGTTCTCAAACTCCCATAATGCTTTTTGAGTCTGTATATCCATAACCATCAATTTAAACCATTAATAAAATTACTTCTTTCTTCTTCACTCATTGCAGCCAGCATAGCCTTTAGTTCTTCCTTGTGCCCATTAGCCATCTCTGCCAACTTAGCCTGCTTCAACTCTCTTAGGTTAGAGATATACATCTCATAGCTCTTAATACGGTCATCGCACATCTTAATGTACTCATCGACACTAGCAGTACTTTTGAACTGCTTGCCGAATGTTCCACACTGTACCTTGCGGTCGGTTAAGTCAATAGATTGACCTTTGATAAAAATTTGATTTTGCATCTTACTTTATTACCTAGTCCTGTAGCTAGGGGTCTTAGTTTTAAGATGCCGCAAAGTTATAGCTCATTAAACAGACTACCATAGAATTAATTGTTACTTTCTAAAGGTGGAAAGCTAACAGTTTCACCTTCTTTTAGCATTTCATATTCTACTTCTAGCCAGTTATTAGTATTCCACTGCTTCCACTTTATAAAGGTTACAGGTAATAACTGACCTTGCAAGTTCACCCAGCTTAGATTCTCCTTGAATTTGTCAGCCACCATTAATAACTGTCTAAATCGACTTCGTTTCACTAAATAAGGTGTTAATTTAAATAGATGCAGAATCTTTAGAATCATATCCTGTTCATTGGTGCTAACCAGACTATCCTTCTTCCTCTTTACAGGAAAGTAGTAATGCAGGAAGTTAGCCAGTTCTACAGCGAACATACTTTGTATGTAGGTGTTATTAGCTACTTCTGGTAACTTACATATACTATCTACCTTATATTCCCCATTCTTGCTAGCACCAATAGCATTAGTAACATCCTTAATAATACTACTGCTGTTTAATGTGAAGGATGAACCGTCTTTGTATTTTAATGTAATGCCTTCCAAACTATCAGCATTTAATTCTTCTAATGTAGGTCTTAGCTTTACAAAGTAATGCTGTTCCATTACATATATTATATAGCAACACAATTCATACAGTTCTTCTTTGTCCCCATCAAATTCTATCTGCTCATTAAAGGTATCAAAATCTACTGTAGGCACATAGTTTCCTGCCAACCAAACAGTAGCAAATTTATCTGGCTTCACAGAATAACATCTGTCACCTTCAACTATAGCATAATACTGAATTTCCTTATAATAGTAATCTATATATTCCATACTGCAAAGCTAATAAAATAGCCTGCAATCCAATAAAGGACTACAGGCTAAATTTATTTATTGTCTTACCCTATAATGATAATCTACTCCGAATAGAGCACCAGCAAAGGTACAAGTTTCACCAAAAGCTACCAGTACACTACTATGGATAATTCCTAATGGTGCTACTGTAAATCCTGCAATCAGTAGCCCACAGCCCACCAATATCAATAAGGCTGCTACCACCAACTGTACATTTAATTTCATCTTCTTTGTCATAGTCTTAATAAATTTAAAGTACTTACTGTATATCTGGCATCTCGGCTAATATACCAGTTGTGTATTGAATTGAATTATTATAATAAATCAACAAATACGCCATCATTGAACCACCTCTATTATATAATTGTCCTGTGAATGTTTGAGAAGTTGTTTCATCTGCAATATAGAGAGAATTACTTAATAATGTACTTGCAATAACATTAACCCCATTTCTATCCTTACTTAATACTGCTCTAACATTTGTAATCGTGCCACCTCTATAAGTCGCGCCAACTGCACTAAATTTAATTTCATAACTTACATACTGGTTAGTACTGTTAGTAAATTTGGCAGTACATATAGTATTAACAATCTTGCTTCCTGCTGGTACATCATTCTTAACCTGTATAGTATATACTGGTTCTGGCAGTGCTAAAAACCTGTCATTGGCATTAGCTACATAAGCATTAGTAGGCGTATTGGTTGCATTGGTATAAAACTCATATACTGTCACTGTTTTACCTTTAAACTTCTGCATCTGTGTAGTCCACCAGTACAGCTTATCACTATACCATACTGTATTTGTACCATCTGTCACTAATGCACCTCTTTTTAAGCCTATCTTATTCCCACTATTATCATAAACTGTATACAGATTATCTTTACTGAGATAAGTTGCAGAATCCCCACCATCCATATTTTCAATACCCATCAATACTTTCTCATAGCTTGCGTGATTGGATGAAGTAACACCACCAACATTAACACTGTCACCATTTTTATAGCTTGCTCCAACAGGCATCGCTGCCGAATGGTCATAGTTTCTAAAATCTCCCAACCTATAAGGACTGTTAGCACCGCCTATAGGTTTATTATACTTATATCCCAGATTACTATTATTCTTTATCTGTGTCACCAATGAATCTGGTGTATTGGCTGACAGTATGCTTATACCATAATTCCTGTTCTTCAATTCCGCTAGTGTCATTGTACCTACATTACTTGATATAGGTTTCCATTTAGACCACTCATTTATAAGTGAGGAACTGCATAGAGCACCAACATTCCTGCTGCTGCTCCCTATTGCATTTCCTACCAGACTTGTTGTTATTCCTGTACTTGATAATGCCATTTCTCCAACTGTTTAACTCTGTTATTCAATTCTATTATCTGTGCTTGTAATACTGCTACATACTGTGCATAATTGACAGATAGATATTTATCTTCTGTATTATCTTCTATAACTAGTTCTGGATATAATTCTCTTACTTCTTGTGCTATGAATCCTATACTATCCTTACCATCCTTCTTATATGTAACAGGTTTAATGTAACCCCTATTCTCTAATGGCTGAATGCTGGTTTTAAGCCTAATATCAGAATAAGCAGTCACTTCACCTGTAGCTGTAAGTGTACCGACTTTAATGTTAGTTGGTAATTTCAAATAAGCATTACCACCACCGTTTACACTAACTGCCGAACTGGTATTAGTAGCTGTAGCATCTTGGATATAAATACTTCTAGTAGTACCCCAATTTGCCGTAGTAATGTTAGCAGTACCATTAAATGAAGTACCATTAATAGTTCTGGCTGTTTGTAGCTTTGTAGCACTACCAGCGTTACCACTGATACTAGCACTACTAGTAATGAATCCACTATTATTAGTCAAATGGCTGGTATGTGTTGGAATATTAACCGTTTGATTGGAACTGCCGTTAAATGACTTTGTACTAAAACCACCTGCTGAAAATGACAATGTACTATTAACTTTATCGGCACTACTGACACGACTTGAAGTAGGTCTACTAACATTAGTATTATAATTGTTAGCTACAGTGCTCGAATAAGAAGTATTAGTAAACTGACCTGCTGATACACTACCACCACTATTAGTTACTGTATATTCAAGACTTATATTAGTCCAATCGCTAGGTTGCCTTACTTGTACCTCCCAACTGTTGTTATTATATCGTACTATCCTAATCATATCCCAAGTACAATAAGGAGGAAGGTATAGATAACTTTGATTTAACATTGAGTTTGCAGTACCGCCATAAGCATACATTACCGCTTCAAATGGTATATCTATTACGTGCCCTTGATTGTGATTACCTGTTATATAGTAGATTGTACCTTTGACTTTACAGCTTTGATATTGCCCTCCACCTGTATTAACATAGGTTACTATCTTCTTCCAGTTCTTGTCTGTACTACCTCCCCATCTGTCAACCCTGTATTTAGTTGCAGTAGTCCAGCCCATACTGAATGCTGCTTGGTGGTAGCCATCCACTGTATCGGCATTTGAGGCATAAGGAACAGTAATATTATTAGTAGTACCGTTTTTAGTCCAAGTAAGGTAATTGCCATTAGTTCCTAATGCAGATACATAACTGCTATTATGATTATGGCTACTAGCTGCTTTACCATTTAAGGCATCTTGTAAACCACTAACATTACTAATTGAATGACTATGCGAACTGGCTGCTGCACCTACACTAGCTGCTGTTATATTGAAACTCTTTGCAGCACTACCATCATAAGCACCCTGTGAAGTACCATTCAAGCTAATAGTAAGTGCATTAGGATTTTTTAAAGCAGAAGGTACTGTAGGATATGCTGGTAAGCTGATAGTATTTCCACTAACATTATAACTTGTTGAACCAACCTTAACAGTACTAGCATAATTATGTGTATGCGTACTGGGGGTAAATGTTGAAGGTTTACTACCAATTTCAGACCAGCTATAAGAAGGTTTAGTATCAGTTATCCAGTTTGGCTTATCTGTTAAATCATTCCAGCTACTTACACCACCGCCAACATTATCAATCAATTCCCTTAGAATCCTACCTTGATTGGCTGAAAGTGCTGCATCTGTAGCCGTACTGGTTAAAGCATCTACTATAGTAATACTACCACTTCCACCAGAAGCACCTGCACCATAGGCTGAAACTTCCTTCTCACCGATAACATTTACTTTAACCTTCAAATCTCCATTGGAATCAAAGTAAAAAGCCTTATTCCAGTTAGTTGCTACACCATCCCAATTAGTAACCTTAGCAGATGTTATTCCATCCAATACAGACTTATTAGAATGTGTATGCTTCTTATTATTAGCATCATTCCAGTTGGTTATATTAGCTTCTGTTATCTTATCCAATGCGGACTTATTAGTATGTATGTGATTATTCTTAGCCAGTTCATTCCATTTGGCTATATTGGTATCTGTAAGGTCTGCTGGTTTACCTTCTATATTAGTCCAAGTAACCTTGGTATTATCTAGAGTATCATTCACCCATTTCTTTAAGACTGCATCATACTTTAGTATCTGTCCATTAGTCAAACTGGATAATGATACGTCTGTCAGTTTAGCCAGTGCAGTAACACCACCAGCTGTATTATCTATCAGTTCCTTTAATATCCTACCTTGGTTGGCAGACAAGGCACAATCTGTAGCCACTGAATCCAGACCATCAATAATAGTCACCCCACCTGTTGTAGTACTGCCACTGCCATCAGACGAACCATAAGCTGTAACCTCACCCTCACTAATAACGCTGCCAGTAAATAATACTTTAGACAAATCCACCGTATATGAACCATCACCATTATTAACAGCAGGTAGAAAGTTCCCACTTAAAGAAGAACTTCCCCCACCAACATTAGTAACAGCTACATTACTGGCATTAACTACACCGTTACGAAATGTCTTATTTATGTTTGTTCTTGTAAATTGCATATTACTTCTTCTCTATTAACCGTATTTCCTGCTTACCTAATCTATAATCTGTAATAATGCTGTCTACTATGAATTTCTTATTAGGAAGGTGGTTATCAGTCATAGTAGCATATACTTTAAACTTGTTCTGTAGGTTCAGATTCAGAATAGCAGAAGGTGTACTATACTGCGTCACTAGTCTATATATAAGATGCTCTTCCAGTCTATACATCTGCTTAGTAGCCTTATTATATACGTTATCCAGATTTATAAAGTAAAGCCCTAAAATGAAAACAAGAGCTAAACAAGTGCAAATAAAACCGCTTATTTACAATTGATTATAGTGTACTTGATGTTTTCAGTTGTTTTCTTTCTTTTCAGTTGATTGGTTCTTTTTCGGTACAATTTTGTTTCTCGTTTGTTTCTCAATATCGACCTTTATTCATATCTTTGCAACAGAAACAAAATTATGAAGGGATCGATATGCCACGAGTAAAGAAGCCTACAAAAGTAAAAGAGCCTGTCCGCCTTCGGACAAAGAAGCTGGCAGATGGAAGCCAAAGTCTGTATCTTGATATATACCGTTTCGGAAAACGAACATACGAATATCTTAAGTTGTATCTCATTCCGGAAACGGATAACAATGCCCGTCGGCAGAATCAGGCGACTATGAATGCCGCCAATGCCATCAAGTCCAAACGTATTATCGAGCTGACCAACGGCGAGGCCGGTATAGAAACCAAAGAGAGAGTTTACCTGCTTGACTGGATGAATACCTACAAGGAGAACCAGGCCAAGCGTGGCAAAAAGGACGGTTATCAAATTGACATCACTATACGCATCTTGAAGGATTATGCGGGAGAACGTATGTTGATGGATCAAATAGACAAGACATTCTGCCAGAATTATCTTGACTACCTTCAGTCCGAATACCGTTCCAGAGGCAAACGAGTGTCGAATTACACACTGCATACTTATTACCGGGTATTGAACGGAGCCTTGAATGCGGCTGTCAGGGCCGAGATCATCAAGTCCAATCCTTTCACGAAAATCAGCAAGTCGGAAAAGATCCGTCTGCCTGAAAGCAAACGGTCATACATGACCATTGAAGAGGTGCGTGCATTGATCGCAACCCCGATGAAAAATGAATCCGTGAAAGGTGCCTATCTGTTCTCTTGTTTCTGCGGTCTGCGAATCAGTGATATAATCAAGTTGCAATGGAAAGATGTATTCGTTGATCGTGGACAATACCGTCTGTCGGTTTCAATGCAGAAAACCAAGGAACCGATTTATCTTCCGCTTTCCCCGGAAGCGTTGAAGTGGATGCCTGCGCGTGGAGACAAAACTCCTGATGACCATGTGTTTGACCTGCCGTCCCCAGCAATGGTCAATATTCTTATCAAACCATGGGCAAAAGCGGCGGGAATAAACAAGCGTTTTACATTCCATACGGCGCGGCACACGTTCGCGACGATGATGCTGACACTCGGAGCAGACTTATATACGACATCCAAGCTGCTCGGCCATGCTGACGTGAAAATGACACAGGTGTACGCCAAAATCATCAACCAGAAAAAGGATGATGCGGTCAACCTGGTCAACGGATTGTTTGAGTGACCAATGATATACCATATCATGTCAAATTTACAAGTAGATATTTTAAGGGCGTCATCGATTGCAGATACAATCGAAAAACGATACCTTTATGATGATATATTATTATAAACCAATAAAATGTAAATCGACATGACAAGAGCTGACAAAGGCCTTCTCTCTTTTTGAGGGGAGCAAACACCCGCATCACATTGAATCGGCACAGGACGTGGCGGAAGAACTTTTCGCCCTGCTTACCGAAGCAAAAACAGTTTATCTCCAGGAGGTCAAAATCCACGGCAAACAGTATCGCCGTTATGTGGAGGATTTTGTGAACAGTCACCGGTATATTGACTGCGATAACGCGGTCTGTCGGAACTGCCACGAAATGAACATCCACATCGTCAAGGGACTGCTGACCGACTGCCCCTACCTTATCCAACCGCTTTTTTCCGCCCCGAGCCTCTCTTTCGAGGAGTGCATGGAACTAAAGCGGAAGTATGACACATCGGAACTGGCATCTTCCGATTGTAATCCGGCAAAGTTTTCATTTCTTTCTTTTGACTGCAGTCTTTCGCGCAAACAACTGGCCGGTATCGTTTCTTGCGCCAATACTTATCATCTGTTCTGTTCTCCCGTAACTATTGACGACATGGAATCTCTCTTCTCCTGCAAGATAGGTTTCTGTCTTCGGGTGAACAGCGTGCGCCGTGTGGCTATCCTGTTCGATGCCCTTCTTGAGAATTCATTCATTCAGCCTTACTGGCAATCAGTCCTCGAAAGAGGGCGTTTCCTGCAATCCAAGGACGGCTCGCACTTCATATCCGCAACGAGCATATCCACCACGCTTTCGTTGGTCAGGAACAAAATGACTTCAACCGCTTACAATATCAGAAAGTTTGTAAGCCAACTGAAGGAATGAAAGGAAGTGCTAAGAAGTCAACCATGTGAAAAGCAAAAGTATGATAACTGATATGCTACCAAACCGGTATCATACTGTCATCCAATGCTTTTAGATATTCACACTCTACCTTTGCCTCTGTATACAACGCGTTACAAACAGAGGTGCATCTCTTATTGTCTAATTTAATCACGAATAATATGTCCAACAGATTGACATTCATGGAAAGGTTGAGCGAACGGCTCACGGCCCTTGAAGCGATTATCCGGAAATTGGAACCGGTCGAGAGCTTTCTGGAACGGGTGGAATTGCTGGAAAAGAACATTTACGCGACCAAAAAGGTCTTTACTTTTTCGGAAGCCTGCATGTACATCGGGGTATCAGAAAGTATGCTGTATAAACTTACGGCCAACAAGGAGATTCCTCACTACAAGCCTCGCGGCAAGATGATCTACTTTGCCAAGGAGGAACTGGACGAATGGCTCCTGCAGAATCATGAACTTGCCGTCGATGATGCCACGCGGATGGCACACGAGGCGGCAGCAGTACAACCCTTCTTAAACGAGAAACGCCATGGAAAACGAAAGAAGAACTGACCAGAAGACGGGAATGGGATTGGAAGAGACCCGTCTGTCAGATATTCTTTCAGCTTCCCAAATCAAGGCGACGGATACATACGAGACCCCGCCGCAAATTATCTGGATTGACAATTCGACCATAGCGACTCTCGGCAATTTCAGTGCATCGACCGGCAAGGCAAAATCCAAGAAGACATTCAATGTCTCCGCCCTTGTCGCCGCTTCCCTGGCAGGTAAGCAGGTGCTGAACTACCGGGCGCATCTGCCGGAAGGCAAACGCCGGATCCTGTATGTCGATACCGAGCAGAGCCGCTATCATTGTCACACGGTGCTGGAACGTATTCTGCGTCTGGCCGGGCTTCCTACCACAGCAGACAGCGAGAACCTTGATTTCATCTGCCTGCGGGAGTATTCTCCGACAGTCCGTATAAGTGTGATAGACTATGCCCTTCGTCAGGGTAAAGGTTACGGGCTGGTTATCATTGACGGTATCCGCGACCTTATGCTGGACATCAACAGCACCAGCGAATCGGTGGAGGTAATCAACAAAATGATGGAATGGTCCTCTCGTTACGACCTGCATATCCATTGCGTGCTGCACCTGAACAAAGGGGACAACAATGTACGAGGCCATATCGGTACGGAGATGAGCAACAAGGCGGAAACAGTACTGGTCATCAGCAAATGCAACGAGAATCCGTCTGTCAGTGAAGTCCATGCCCTGCATATCCGGGAAAAGGAGTTCAAACCCTTCGCGTTCACCGTGGACGACAACGGGCTCCCGGTCATCGCCGAAGGGCACACGTTCGGTGACACCCCGAAGCCCAGGCAACGGACAAGCTTTACGGAGCTGAGCATCGAGCAGCACCGGGAAGCCCTTTCCGCTGCCTTTGACGGCAAACCCATCAGGGGCTTTGAGAATGTACTGCAACGTCTGATCGCCTCTTATGAAAACATAGGCTTCAAACGTGGCCGCAGTGTCATGATAAAACTGCTGCAGTACCTGACGGACAACCTTAAACTTGTTGTCAAGCAGGACAAGCTGTTCTACTATGACATGACCCCCGCGGAAGCAAGGCTTTTTGATGAAGAATGAAGCCGGGCGCGGGCATATATATTTCAGTTTACTTTAGTATGTATATATATAGGGAATAAAACTAAACTAAACCATTTCCGTGTGAACAAGTGAAAGAAAACAGCCATGACTATAGAAGAAGCAAAACAGGTACGCATAGTGGACTTTCTGGCGCAGCTCGGCCACCATGCGCAATACGTTAAATCGGATCAGTACTGGTATCTCTCGCCGTTAAGGGATGAGCAGTCGCCGTCGTTCAAGGTCAATGACCGGTTGAACGAATGGTATGATTTTGGGGCGGCCACCGGAGGCGACCTCGTGGAATTGGGTAAATACCTTTACCAGACTGAAAGTGTAAGCGAGGTACTGGCATACATCGGGCGGCATTCCAGCGATATGCCTTTGCCGAAAGTCCGTTTCCAGGCTCTTCCGCCCCGTCCCGTGGAATCGGATATGAAAAATCTGATTGTCGTCCCGTTACGGCATCACGCGTTATACTCTTACCTTCAGTCCCGGAAAATAGATGCTGACATAGGACGTATGTTCTGCAAGGAAATCCATTATGAATTGCGTGACCGGCATTATTTTGCCCTCGCGTTCGGTAATGTTTCGGGCGGATATGAAATGCGCAACGCCTATTATAAAGGATGTATCAAGAACAAGGACATCTCCCTGATCGGACATCAGTGCGGAGAGATACAGGAACGGGTCTGCGTGTTCGAGGGGTTCATGGACTTTCTGTCTTACCTGACATTGAAGCAGTCATGCAACTGGACCATTTGTATAGACCAGCCTTGCGACTACCTTGTCATGAACTCCGTAAACAACCTGAAAAAGGCATTGATGTACCTGCAGAGATACCTGCATATACATTGTTATCTCGACAACGACCTTGCCGGGCAAAAGACCGTGGAAACCATAGCCGGACTATACGGCGAACGGGTCAGCAACGAAGCTGTCCGATATAGCGAATACAAGGATCTGAATGATTGCTTGCGAGGCAAGAAACGCTGACCTAAAAAAAAGCGAATCTGCCAATGGAAGCCCTCCTGAACGGAGGGCTTTTTTTATGCCCTGACTTCTTCATTTTTCCCGTTCATTAAGGCGATATAGTACGATTTTATAGTACGATTTTCAAAATCGATATAAATCTTGTAAAGAAAACATCCGTTTAATACACAATTATTTCGTAGTTCGAAATTCTCCTTTTTTATTTGTGAAATCAAACTAATACAAAATTCAATATCCATACTAAAAGATATGAGATCATATTTCATTTTTGCCATTGTTCTGACGGTCGCGTACCTCATTTATTACGCGGTCATCATTATGCAGGATCTCTATGGAAAAAGGAGAACCGGCAAGACAGAGGAGGAAGTTTTCGACCTCGGCACACTGGAGGACGAAGAGAGTGTTGCCGTGAGCGAGAGTGAAACCGGGTTCCGTGTCGGCAACGAGCAATACGATACTGAAACAGCATCAGGCGGCGATTCTGCCACCGACCAGAAGCCGGCGGACAAAAAGCCGGAGACAAAGGAGACCCCGGAAGAAAGACTGGAGCGTCTCAAAGCCAAGGCGGAGGAAAAGATGGAGGAAACCACGCCCTACCTGTCTGATGGCTTCAGTGCAGATGAAATGTACAAGGCGATGCTTTCCAGGGGCAAACTGGAAAATCGTCCGGAGATGGCCTGGAAACCAATTAAAGACAAATTGTAGCATGTCGATTAAGCAAAAGATAGTATGCCTGTTAATTCTTGTACCCTATGCGGCTTTCGCCAAGAGCGGCAGCGTGAACTACAGCTGGGGAGCGGATGCGCTGGCCACGATGCACGACTTCGTGGTCACGATGATGCTGTATGTCCTGTATATATGCTACTCCATCGCATCCGTTCTGGTCATCGTGTCCGCCTTCCAGATCTACATCAAGATGAACACTGGAGAGGACGGCATCGTCAAATCCTTTTTATCGCTGCTTGGCGCGTGCCTGTTCATCATCGGGGCCTCCATCGTACTTCCGGCATTTTTCGGTTATCGCATATAAGGCTGTTTAACAATCCAATACATAAATATTAACTCAAAAACGATCAAGTATGTTTCAGAAAGTAAAACAAATGTGCCGAAAGGCAAAAGGATTCATCCAAGGTGTTTCCACCAAAGTGAAGATGCTTGCACTCACTTTGTTCTCTGGTACCACGGCAATGGCCCAGAGTACGGCCGGCGACTATTCAGCCGGTACTACCGCACTATCTACCGTGGCGGAGGAAATTGTCAAGTATGTACCAGTCATGGTCAAGCTCTGCTATGCCATCGCCGGTGTAGTCGCCATTATCGGCGCCATCTCCGTTTACATCGCCATGAACAACGAAGAGCAGGATGTCAAAAAGAAGATCATGATGGTGGTTGGTGCATGTCTTTTCCTGATTGCAGCAGCACAGGCTCTTCCTTTGTTTTTCGGCATTGACGCATAAAAGTACCGAGGGATGAAAAGCAAGGAAACACGTTATCCGGACTATCCGCTGTTCAAGGGGCTGCAACGTCCTCTTGAAGTGATGGGATTGCAGGGCCGCTACATCTATTGGGCGGCAGGAACGGCAGGCGGAGCCATCGCGGGCTTCATAGCCGCTTACTGCCTTGCCGGATTCGTGGCCGGACTGGCCGCGCTGACAGTCATTCTGTCGGTGGGCATCGTGCTAATCATCTTCAAGCAGCGGAAAGGTCTGCACAGCAAGAGAACGGACCGAGGCGTGTTCGTCTATGCCTACTCGCGTAAGGTCTGACAAAATTAAACCATCACAGCAATGTGTGGCTATATTGAATGTTGAACGCGGGTAGGTTCGTATGAGATACGGGCCTACCCCTATTTAATTGAACGTATATTGAAATGACCCTATACATTATCCTGATTTTCGTTGCCTTATGCGCGGGTATGGCCATATCCGTCCATGCGTTCGGTACCGGAGGCAAGCGCAAGCGTATCTTCCAGGACATCTATTTCTCGGTGGAAGACACGGAAGGCGTGGGTGTCCTGTACACCAAGACGGGCGAATATTCCGCCATGCTGAAGATCGAGAATCCGGTACAGAAGTATTCGGCGAACATAGACAGCTACTACGATTTCACGCATCTGTTCTCCGTCCTTGCCCTGACCTTGGGAGAAGGTTATGCCATTCACAAGCAGGACATCTTCGTGAGGAAGCGTTTTGTCAACGAGGATACCGGGAAGCAGGAGTTCCTTTCTGAATCGTATTTCCGGTATTTCAAGGGAAGGGCGTACACGGACAGCATGTGTTACCTGACCATCACGCAGGAAGCCAGGAAAAGCCGCCTTTTCTCGTTCGACAACAAGAAATGGCGTGATTTCCTTGTCAAGATCCGCAAGGTACAGGACCAGTTGCGGGACAGCGGCGTGCAGGCGCGTTTCCTGAACAAATCCGAGGCAAGCGATTACGTGGACCGGTATTTCGCCATGAACTTCAAGGACCGTATTATCTCGATGACGAACTTCAAGTCGGACGACGAGAGCGTCTCGATGGGTGACAAGCGCTGCAAGGTGTACAGTCTCGTGGACGTGGACTGCATCTCGCTGCCTTCGATGATCAGACCCTATACCAATATAGAAGTGAACAACACGGAAATGCCCGTGGATCTTGTCTCGGCCATTGACAGCATTCCGAATGCCGATACAGTGGTCTATAACCAGGTCATCTTCCTTCCCAACCAGAAGCGTGAACTTTCGCTGCTGGACAAGAAGAAGAACCGGCACGCGAGCATTCCCAACCCGAGCAACCAGGCAGCGGTCGAAGACATAAAACGTGTACAGGAGGTGATTGCCCGCGAGAGCAAGCAGCTCGTGTACAGCCATTTCAACCTTATAGTGGCCGTGTCCGGCGATACGGACCTGCAGAAGTGTACGAATCATCTGGAGAATGCTTTCGGTAGAATGGGAATCCATATTTCCAAACGAGCCTACAACCAGCTGGAGCTGTTCGTCGGCTCGTTCCCGGGCAACTGCTACAGCCTGAATGAAGAGTATGACCGGTTCCTGACCCTATCGGACGCGGCGATGTGCCTGATGTACAAGGAACGTGTGCAGCACAGCGAAGACACCCCGGTGAAAGTCTATTACACTGACCGCCAGGGAGTGCCTGTCGCCATCGACATCACCGGCAAGGAAGGCAGACAGAAGCTGACGGACAACTCGAACTTTTTTGCCCTCGGGCCGAGCGGTTCCGGGAAATCCTTCCACATGAACTCTGTCGTGCGCCAGCTGCACGAACAGGGTACAGACATCGTAATGGTCGATACCGGAAACTCCTACGAGGGATTGTGCGAGTATCTGGGAGGCAAGTACATCAGCTACACGGAGGAACGCCCCATCACGATGAACCCGTTTCGTATCCACAAGGAAGAGATGAACGTGGAAAAGACCGGCTTCCTAAAGAATCTTGTCCTGCTGATCTGGAAGGGCACGCAGGGAACAGTCACGAAGACGGAAGACCGTCTGGTGGAAAATGTAATCACCGATTATTACGATGCGTATTTCAACGGCTTCGACGGCTTCACGCCCATGCAGCGGGAAGACCTGAGAAAAAGCCTCGCCATAGACGAACGCAACCGTGACGGGAACCGTGAGGAAAGCGAGCAGGAACGGAACAGCCGTATCGAGTGCATGATAGACGAAATGGAACGCAGGCGCAAGGAGTTGAAGGTGGAAGAACTCTCGTTCAATTCATTTTACGAATACTCCGTCCAGCGTATTCCGGACATCTGTCACGAGAACCACATTTCGGGCATAGACCTCTCGACTTACCGCTACATGATGAAGGACTTCTACAGGGGCGGCAACCATGAAAAGACCCTGAACGAGAACATGGACAGTTCGCTGTTCGACGAGACCTTCGTGGTGTTCGAGATTGACAGTATAAAGGATGATCCGCTGCTGTTCCCGCTTGTCACGCTGATAATCATGGACGTGTTCCTGCAGAAGATGCGAATCAAGAAGAACCGCAAGGTGCTTGTCATCGAGGAAGCCTGGAAAGCCATTGCCAGTCCGCTGATGGCCGAGTACATCAAGTTCATGTACAAGACGGCCCGTAAGTTCTGGGCCAGCGTGGGCGTTGTGACACAGGAGATACAGGACATCATCGGCAGTGAAATCGTTAAAGAGGCCATCATCAACAACAGCGACGTGGTGATGCTGCTTGACCAAAGCAAGTTCAAGGAGCGTTTCGACACCATCAAGGCCATTCTCGGGCTCACCGATGTTGACTGCAAGAAGATATTCACGATCAACCGTCTGGACAACAAGGACGGCCGTTCGTTCTTCCGGGAGGTATTCATACGAAGGGGAACGACAAGCGGCGTGTATGGCGTGGAAGAGCCGCATGAATGCTACATGACCTACACGACCGAACGTGCTGAGAAGGAAGCCCTGAAACTCTACAAGAGGGAGCTCCGGTGCAGCCATCAGGAAGCCATCGAAGCCTATTGCCGGGACTGGGATGCCAGCGGCATCAGCAAGTCCCTGACATTCGCCCAGAAGGTCAACGAGGCCGGACGGGTACTGAACCTGAAAGCAAAACAATAAAATCAGATACAATGGGAAAATTTGATATAGACCGACCTATAGCGGAACTGTTCAGTGTTGAGCCTTACGCTCTCCGCATCCGCAACGTGTGCAACAGCCACGATATTGCCACCATCCGGGAACTGTGCCTGCACAGCAACTGGGACTTGCTTCATTTCCGCCATTTGGGGGAAAGGAGCATCGCGCACATGGAAGAAATGCTGGGCAATTTCGGATTGCGACTGGGCATGACCGAAGAGGATCTGGACGCATATATGAGATTTGAAACCGAGGATGACAAAGACGTCACTACCATCATGCGTTTCGAGGAATCGGAGGAGGTCAAGTGGGACCAGCGCCGGTATGAAGTAGCCAGAGACCTGTATGTCAGATACAGGGGTCTGTCCCCATACGAGGCTATGGAGGAAGCAGAGAAGCTGATACTGGCCCTGCAGGGAGTACCTGAGAAGAACAACCGCAGCAAGCGGAGAGGTAATATTTTCAACCGTTGAACAGAATGAACATGAAGCGACTGTCACTTGTCTTTGCAGTTCTGCTGCTTGCCTTCACGCAGCATGTCCACGCCCAGTATTACAGCGTGAACTATGACGCACGTACCGTGGCGGCAATGGCAGCCGCGTTCGGTACGGAGGTCGTGGCTGAAAGCTACTACCGTGAGCAGGTCGATGACATCCTGAAGCACTATACGGCGGCGGAGGTGGCGGCAGCCGGAATTTTCTCTTCCAAATTTCTGGAACACAAAGCACTCTCGGACCTCGGTATCTGGTGTAGCAGCACGGAAAACTACTATTACCGCCGTATCTACCACATGGTGGCCGACAAGATCATACCGAAAATCTGGGTGGTGGCAAAGCAGATGCTTCACTCCCCGCAGACAGCGATCCACTGGGGTAGCTACCTGATGAAGGTGTGCGATGAGACGAAGAGCCTGTGTATGCAGTTCGAAAGCGTTGTGACAAACAGTACACTTTCGTTCTCGGACATCGCTTTTCTGGAGATCAACAGCGAGGTCGTGCCTCTGCTGAAACTTTCGGAACTGGGCGGTATAGACTGGCAGCGGATGCTGGACGATTTTTCCCGGATTCCTGACCGCTTTACACGGGAGAACCTGCAAAGCGACCTTGACAATCTCTACAATCTGGGTGTCGGTCTGGCAACGGCCGGTGCGGGTAATCTCGGCGATGCCCTGCTGCCTGAAAGTATGTTCCATAACCTGCTTTCGGGCAAGGTCAGCGAGATTGCCAACCTGTACGACCATTACTCCGGCCTGTTCGAGGAAGCGGAACAAGGTATCGGGAACCTGCTGCTGGACAAGATCGGCGGTCCTGACAACGTGGCCGGCCTGTTCGAGTTCGGGGATTACGACCTTGCCGGCTGGATCAGTGACTATATAGACGACGAAGCCGGGACTTATTACACGCAGCGCTGGTACATCGCCAGACGTGACCAGGGCAGCGTGTCATTGTGTGACTATTACCCGCCCACGGACGACAACAGCATCCTGAACGGCGGTGAGTGGACCCGTTTCGAAACGAGCGACCCCGGTTTTTATCCCAATGCCTCGCAGCGGGAACAGGCTCTCTCCAACTCGGAACGATATGCCGGATGGTCGAGAAACCGTGTACAGCAGCTCAACAACCAGAATGACGGCAACACTTACAGCATCAACTACTGGCAGAACGCCTACATCATCAGCCGCGGCGGCAAGCAGACAAAGAAGGCTTACGCCTACGAGATACATGTCAAGAAAAGCTGGAACCATGAGGAAATCGTGTATGAAGAGATATTCGATTCCTACACTATGGATCTGGAGACCTTCAAGGCGCAGCTCAATGCCCGTCTGTCGGAATTCAACGAAAACGAGGACGGCTATGTCTATTACATAGCTTCCGACGCGTGGAACTACTATCAGGCAACGGATGCCGCCAAACTTAAAGGATGCGAGAGCGTGACCATCAGCGTCACCTGCTCGGACGGGGCTACTCTGGGCCAAGGTTCGACCCAGTACAAATGCAGGAAATGCGGCGGTTCACCCAATGCCCATACCAAGGATTGCTCCATGCAGACCTCCGTGACGGAAAATGAACTTGACTTTTCGGAATTGGATGAGCTGATACGGGAGGCAGACAACCAGGTAGCCATGCTTCAATCACAGATCAAGGCACTGGAGGATGAGAACAAGGAGCTGCTGAAGAAAATATCCGAGGCCAGTGTGGAGGATGCTGCCGTTTACAGGCAGCAGTACAACGCCAACCTGACGCGTATCGGAGAGTTGAAGGCAGAACTGGCCGAGTGGCAGAAGAAACAGAAGGAATACGCGGATGCGAAGCAGGAAGCGGCAAACGACAATGACGTGCCGACGGACGACTACTACCGTATCCCGGCCATCATGCAGGACTGCAAGACTGCCTACAGTCTGTCGTGGCAGGACGGCGGTTCGTGGAACGGATACACGTTCGTCCGCAAGGCGACCATGCCGAATATAGACGGCGAGATAACTTTCAAGGCAACCATCAGCATAGCACGCAAGCCGAAATACTTCCTCGGCATCAAGATTCACCGTGCCATTGTACAGATCAGCTGGGAACTGACCTCGCAATACACCGACACGTATGTGGCCGACGTGCTGACATTCGACCCGGACCTTCCGGAAGAAGAAAAAGAGCGGATCGTGAATGAACGTATCGCGGAAATCGCCCGGGAGCATCCGTCATGCAAGATCACGACGGAATATGCCCGTACCACCCCGATGGAAGATACCTCTACCGGAGAGGTGTACCACCTGCTGTGGTCAAGTGACCGTCTTGAAATCGCGCGTGAAGTGGATTCCCGGATTACGCAGATATACGCCGACCTGGTATCCCTGGAAAAGATGATGCATTACAAGCGCAGCATCATCGACGTGCTGAAGGATGTCCTTCCGGATCTGAATATGGACGAAGGGCGACGCCTCACTCTCGTGGAAGAATGCCATGACCGTTGGGTGGAAAACGCCCGTAGCCTGCGAAGCGGGAGAAAGGAGGAAAGACCATGAAACGGGCCTTGCTGATAACCATAGTGCTGCTTGCACTCCTGCCTGATGTCGTCAAAGCACAATGGACATTCGACGTGGTGTCCGTTGAAGCCTATATCAATGACCATAAGAAGCAGCGTAGCTTGTTGCTGGCCCGAAGTACCCTTGAGTACAGCAACCAGCTGCTGCACGAATACAGCCGCAAGGAGGTCGGCGAATACAAGGAACTGAATATCGACCTTGACCGGTACACCCGTGCCTTTGATGTCATTGATGTGATGTACCAGTCGTTACGCACGGTATTGAACGCAAAGAACACCTACAATACGGTAAGTGACCGGATAGCGGACTACAAGTCGATGCTGGAGGCATTTCACGAGAAGGTGCTGAAACGCGGACGCATCGAACCCTCCGACGCCCTGCTCATCACCATCAACGAGAAAGCCATACGGGATATAGCCCATGACGGGGAGCAACTCTACAAGTCGGTCAGCGACCTGGCGCTGTATGCCACGGGAGCGGCGGCCTGCTCCACTTCGGATCTGCTGATGGTGCTGGAGGCCGTGAACAGGTCTCTGGACGACATCGAACGGCATCTGAACCGGGCCTATATGGAGACCTGGCGATACATACAGGTAAGAATCGGCTACTGGAAGTCGAAGATATACCGTGAACATACCAAACAGGAGATAATTGAAGGAGCCTTCGGACGTTGGCGCAACTCCGGAAGGCTGGATTACTAACGATAAAAGGGAAAAAAGATGAACAGAAAACTCATGCTCATGACGGTTGCGATCATTGCAACAGCAACGGCACAGGCGCAGTATGTGACCTATAACCACGACTCGCCGAAGCAGAACCAGATTACGGTCATGGAAACCGGTGCGGGCTCCCTCACGCCGGAACTGTACTACTGGGCATTACACAACAAATACAAGAAATCGGCAGCGGCAAAGAACAAACTGGGGTTCCGCACGACAGCCGGCATCAACCTCTATAACCAGACGGACGAAGCCGAATCCATCGATTCGGCATTGGTGAGCCGCGCGAAAATAGAGGCCCTGAACGTGGCAGACCGACAGGCTGATATCGCCTGGCTTGCCGAAGGTGACAAGATCAACGGCCAGATGGAAAGGATGAAGCGTAACATCGACCGTATCCTTCCTGCCGGGGGCACCCCGGAGGACAGGGAACGCTGGACGGAATACTACCATGTTTTCCAGTGCGCCATTGATGCTACCAGGGATGCCTATATGCCCAATGCGCAGCGGAAGAAAGAGTATCTGCGAATCTACGAAGACGTGGTGCAGCAGAATGAGATTCTTGTCAGCTATCTCGCCAAACGGCAGAATGCCACCCTGACGAGCAACCTGCTGAACGCGACCTCGGACCGTACCTTGGACAAAGGCAGCGTCATCAGGGAAGCCATGAGCCGCTGGAACGAATCGCGTCTCGCGGTGCGTGGCTCACAGTCGGGCGGCAGTTCCGGAGGTGACGGTGAAGAGAGTGTAAACAGGTGAAACTAAAAAGACAGACGGCAAATGGCAGACGGAAATATACTCACTGATTTCGGTATCAATCTTCTTGAGGAGGAGATTGACGATGTGATTTTTCAAACGAACGAGTTCCTCACGGACGCGACGTTTACGGGTTCGCAGGGGCCGTTCTGGTGGATACTGCAGATGTGCATGGCTCTGGCCGCCTTGTTCTCGCTTGTCATGGCGGCAGGTATGGCCTACAAGATGATGGTGAAGCATGAGCCGCTGGATGTGATGAAGCTGTTCAGACCGCTGGCTGTTTCCATCGTTCTCTGCTGGTGGTATCCGCCTGCAGACACGGGTATGGCCGGCAGCGGAAGCAACTGGTGTTTTCTGGACTTCCTATCCTACATCCCGAACTGCATCGGTTCGTACACGCATGACCTGTACGAGGCGGAAGCCACACAGATAGCGGACAAGTTCGAGGAAGTGCAGCAGCTCATCCACGTAAGGGACACGATGTACCACAGCCTGCAGGCACAGGCGGATGTCGCCCACACGGGAACATCAGACCCCAACCTTATCGAGGCGACCATGGAACAGACCGGTGTGGATGAAGTGACCAGCATGGAAAAGGATGCGGCGGAACTGTGGTTCACCTCCTTGACGGCCGGTGTCGTCGTGGGAATAGACAAAATCATCATGCTGATTGCCCTTGTCGTGTTCCGCATAGGCTGGTGGGCTACAAGATATATAATTTTATAATAAACTGATTTACTACATTTTATGATATATATAAAAGAATAGTTTTGCAATTTAGTACCATTTTAGTATCACTATTTAGTTTTTGTGGTAATTACATTGAAATTCCAACTTATGCTCTATTGAATACTGATTTGTTTTGCGAAGATATAGCTATTCGATCTGTGTTTCAAGTTTTTCTAGTGATTATACCCCAGTTTATTTGGCTATTCCAAACATTTTTACTACCTTTGCACCATTAGAACCTGCCAAGCCTCTTCACAATGCTCAAATCGGCGGGTCGTTTTTTATTATACATATATGAAAACAAGTTTCGCCAAACCGTACTCTTCTCCGGAACAGATAGTTCAAGTACTAAAATCAAGGGGGATGCTTATAAAAGATGAGCATAGGGTGGAAAATTATTTGATGAACATTGGTTATCATCGTTTGTCTGCATACATTTACCCATTCTATAAAAGCCCTAAGAGTGAGCTGGTACTAAAAGAGGGTACTACCTTTGAACAAGTCTTGACGCTCTATCGCTTTGACAAGAAACTGCGTCTTCTCCTTTTCAACGAAATAGAGAAAATAGAAGTAGCCATCCGCAGTGTATTGGCAAATGTCGGTTGCCAAGAGTTGGAAGAGAAGTTTTGGATAACCAAACCGGAATATTTTGCCAATCAGGAAAAGTTCAACCAAACTTTGACAATTATAGAAAAGGAATTAGCTTCAAGCAAGGAAGATTACATTGTAGATTTTCGACAAAATTTTATTGAGGACTACCCTCCTGCATGGATGATAACGGAAGTGTTGTCCTTCGGTAACTTGAACTACATCTATTCCAATATAGCCAGCAACCAACTAATGAAGCGCATTGCAGGTTATTTCGGTCTGAGACCACAGGTTTTTGTCTCGTGGCTGACGGTACTTGCCAACCTCCGCAATATGTGTTGCCACCATGCGAGAGTATGGAACAGAGATTTTGTGCTGAATCCTGCTGAACCCAAAAAGACTAAAAACGCATGGATTGATACCTCAAAAACTGATAAGAAACGAATCTACTATCGACTGTGTATAATCCGATACTTTCTCTCTTCAGTTTCTCCCAATAACAACTTCAACGAAAAACTTTCGGAATTATTGTTGGATTTCCCTACTGTGGATATAGCCGCAATGGGATTTTGCAAGGAATGGGAAAATGAAGATTTATGGAAATAGATTCGTGCACTAGGTACAATCATCTAAACAGGGATGTATGCTTGCTTTATCCACAAAATAATGCTTTATAATAATTAAAGCATCCTGATTTGTGGTTATTGCGAGCTTTTCTCACGGAAATCCCTATATAATTTTCAAAATATTTGTAATTTTGAAAATTCAGATGTAACTTTGCACGCAAATAGAAGCTTGTATGATAGAATCATTCATTATAAAGAACTATAGAAGCTATCGTGATGCAACAGAATTGTCATTTATAGCTTCTAAGAAAGAAGGAGGTAAAACAAAAGATTTGCCTCCTATTTGGTATAAAGAAATAAACGGTAAGCGTATATTGCGTTTGCTTTTATGTGTTGGGCTGAACGGAACAGGGAAATCTAAGATGTTTTCGGCTTTAAATTATTTGCGAATGATTGCAACAGCCAAACCACAAAAGCCATCAGACAAACCAGAGTATAGACCATTTTTATTAGATAACATTTCTTCAACCCAACCTACGGAACTAGCATTGACATACTATATTGGAGAGGAATGCTTCAACTATAGTATAAAAATATCGTCCAACTGTATTGAAGAGGAAGAGCTAAAATTGATACAATCTCGAAGTTCTCGTATATTTCATCGACGTCATAACAAAGAATCGGATAAGGTCGTAATAAGTTATGGTAATGTATGCGATTTATCCAAATCAGATCAGCGTGACTTGGAGGTAAACACTCTTGCTAATGCTAGTGTACTTTCCACATTTGGTGCATTAAATTTAGAGAGCCAAATCTTATCCAAAAACTTTGATTTCTTTGAGAATCACATAAGTATGGTTCATAAATCCGACAAAAATTTGGCAGATAAACTTCAAACAGGAGATTCTGACAAGGATAAGATTTTGAAAAATTTACTTTTGCGATTATTGAAGGACGTTGGAACTAATATTAGCGATTACATTATTGAAGAAGCAAGTCTAAACATCTCAGAACTAAAGGCAAATGGTGCTCCGGATATTGTTATTAAGGCTATGCTAGAGCAATATCCATCAGGAATAATTACCCATAAAAATTTACGATTCATCCACTCTACAAAAGAAGGGAATAACGGATTGGATTTTGAATTAGAATCTTTAGGAACAAAGAATATTATTAGACTACTAGTCGTATTATATGATGTTATCATCGGTGAAAAATCAACTTGCATTGATGAGATAGAATATGGCGTACATACTAAAGCATTAGCGTTTATTCTAAAAATGTATTTAACCATAGCTGAAAATTGTCAGCTTATAGTAGCTACACATGATCTTTCGTTACTGAATGCTGATTTCCTTAGAAGAGATGCTGTAAGGCTTTTTGAAAAAGACGAATATGGTTCAACTAATGTTCGACGCAGAGACTACCTGCATAATACAATAAGTTTTTATAAAACTTATGAGAAAGAGGTCTCTCCACAGATTGATGAACTAATGCGTAAAATAGAAATATTCATCAAATATAAAGATGATATTAGTGAATAACTTGGTTGTTATACGGTTTTTACCCTGGTCTGATCGACTGGGGTATTTTTGTATATTTACAGATAAATACTCACGTGAAACACAGAAATAAGCATAATAAATAATCGCTATATTTATTTTTGCGTGTTTTTTTCACGCAATTCTTTTGTTAGATACAAAAAAATATCGTATATTTGCAGCGTGAATTCGAAATTAAAACCCTGGCGAAGGACCAGAGAATTCACTTTATTTATTATGTACAGAATATTCATTTCCCATTCCTGGTCGTATTCATCAGATTATGATAAGATTGAATCATTCTTACGTCAGGAAGGTATTGCCTTTTACAACCATTCTGTTCCTAAAAATGATCCTATTCACACAAATGGCACGGACAAACAATTGTCTGATGCAATAGAGGCGAAGGTAAAGGGATGCAGTTGTATTATCATTCTTGCAGGAGTTTATGCAACTTATAGCAAATGGATTAATAAAGAAATTGAGATGGCTAAGAAATATAGCAAACCTATTATTGCTGTTCAGCCATGGGGAGCAGAACATACATCCAATGTTGTTAAAAACGCAGCAGATGTTATCGTTGGTTGGAATGCGAAATCTGTTGCCAATGCTGTTCATAACTATGCCATTAATCAATCACTATAATTATCCGCTACATGAAAAAGGCATTGTTAATAGGAATTAATGATTATCCTGCAGGAAATGAACTGAGAGGATGTATTGAGGACATCAATAGCGTTAAAGCCGCAATTGAACGACATGGTAATGGTTCTCCTAATTTTGGCGTAAAAATGATGCCCAATGTACAGACCTCAAGAGAAGTGATGGATGCTATTCGCAAACTGTTTGCAGGAAATGATGACACTGCTCTCCTTTATTTTTCAGGGCATGGCTATATGAATAGCACTGGAGCAGAAATTGTTATGCCTCAAGACATTGCTACCCCCGGTCAATATTATACGGGAATACAGATGTCAACAATAATGAGCATTGTCAATGCTTCCAATGTTCGCAATAAGATTGTCATTTTAGATTGTTGTCACTCAGGCAACATTGGGAAATACGAACTTCAGGATATGGGTAGCATTTTGAATACAGGAGTTTCAGTCTTAACAGCCTGTCGCGAAGACGAAGTCGCTATGGAAGCTGGTGGGCATGGCATTTTTACAGAATTATTATGTAATGCGCTAAATGGCGGAGCATCGGATTATTGTGGCAATATTACTATTGGCGGTGTATATGCATATATTGACCGCTCATTTGGTCCTTGGGATCAAAGACCTGTATTCAAAACTAATGTTACGGAATTTGCCCCATTACGCACAGTTACACCACAGGTATCGTTATCAATTATCCGCGAACTAACAAACCTATTTACAGATCCCAATAACGATTTAGATCTAGACCCGTCTTTTGAGGATACAAACGACCCATCTATAAATCATGAATATGTTCTCCCTTATGCCAATGTGAATAACGTCAGAAAGTTTAAATTACTGCAAAAATTGCAGAGTATAGGGTTTGTAAAACCCATAAATGAGGAGTTTATGTACTTTGCAGCAATGCACAGTACCGGATGTCAGTTGACAGAGTTGGGAAAGTATTATTGGCGATTAGTAAATGAAGGAAGAATCTAATATGAAGTATTTTAGCGAGTCATATTTTCGTAATATAGCGAATACAACACCTCTTTATGAGCAACGTACATTTAGTGAGGGAATAAAAGGAGCACCGTTAGACAAACATTTCGATGTATTCCTCTCATATAATATTTCTGATTTGAATGTAGTAAAAGGCATTTATTACGTTTTGTCGAAAATGGGGTTACAGGTATATCTTGACTGTATAGTTGATGCTGACTTGCAAAGGGATGAAACCGATAAAAATACTGCAAAAAGATTGCAGAAAAGGTTAATAAACAGTAAATCTTTAATTTACGCTCAATCCCCAGAAGCAGGAAGAAGTAATTGGATGCCATGGGAATTAGGGGTTGTAGATGGACATACTGGTAAATGTATGATTATGCCTGTTACAAAAGATGCACAACATACGAGTCCTCAACGTGAGTATTTACTTCTTTATCCTTATATTATGCCTTATGGTGAAGATCAAGTGAAGGTCTTCACTGAATCATATCCTTATAGTGGAGAAGATCTTAAGTTATATATACGGAAATAAATTATAGTATAAAGCAGTGTTTTCTCGGCTGCATAATTCGAGATAGATCTATAAACGAAGGTTATGGCAACAAATCCACCGTCAGGTGATGGACATCGCAATGGTGCAGTGAGAAAACGTTCTCAAGTTTTTAATCCCAAAACAGAACAATGGGTTAAACGGGATAAAGATACAGGACGCTTTATCGGTGTAAAACAGGATGGCACACCATTTAAGGGTGTAACTAAAGAAAAGTAAATTTTTGCGAGGGCAAGGGGCGATGATACTTGCCCTCGTTTTTTTACATTGGCTTTATCATTGATTCAATAAAGGAAATTTCGTTCTCGGTTAAACCATATTTGGCATAAAGTTGGCAGTCTATATCGGCAACCGACAGCGACCAATCAATGTCGCTTTTAGGCGTGAAGTCTTGAATAGGTACCAAAGAATATACCTTAGAAGTTGCATGTTGTGTATTCTTTTTTAGCAAAACTAAAAAGCGAAGAAACTTCGTTCTAAGATAAATCGCAACATTTTTCATTTCCTCTTCTGAATCACATGGATAAATGACAAGATAGGTTTCAGAACAGCAAGTCATAGGGAAACCATAAAATGGCTTTCCGATTGAAAAATAAGGAAAATCACCCCTCTCTCCATAAGCATATGAAATGAAAACTTTATACTTTCCTATCCATTCTTTGTGAACTGGTATTTGCGCAATCTCAATCCATCCATTGTTTGGATATGCGAATAATTCTACACCTTTGGTCACAGATTTGTCAATTTTAAAATCTGTCGCAATTCCAAATGGTTTACGAGGACTAACGAATGTGTAAAAGATTTGCTCTTCCTTAGGTATTTTATTCATTATACTAACAGCTTCATTAAAACGAACGAAAGAGTCTGCTCCATTTTCAAGTAGAGGTCTTAGTAATGTATTGCGAATTCCATTTCGTGAGGTTGTGACAGCACAATCATTATTATGATTAGCAGACCACAAGAAATAACATACTCCACCCGATAAGTCTATTCTAGGAAATACATCAGTTGCATCAAAATAATCAAATAAACTTATGATATGCTTGTCTTTAAGCATTGAATCTCTAAAAGAATCCAATCCTTTTCCACCAGCGTACCAACGAGAAGGCATAATCATAGACATATAACATGGAGAGAGTGTACGAGCAATATTTACAAATTCATTATACACAGGTTTAGCACTGACTCCAGCACCTCCATCCATTATCTGATACGGTGGATTCCCCACTATCGCATTGATTCTCATATTCTTTATTCCTGTTCTTTCTGTGATGAATTTATCTACCTGCTTGATAAAATGTTCCGGTTTGTTTTTGATTTGATTGATTAAGTCCTCGAAATATCGGGTGTTTACCTTCGCTTTACGGAAACCTATAAGGGTGCGTTTGGTGATACTCTTTGCCATCGGAGTCTTGCAGATGACAAAGATGTTTTCAGCCACTACCTTGTCCCAAATGCGCTGTTCATCCTCAATGCTGGACACCGAAAACAAAGAGTTCTTGACCCTTGCGCGGTAAATGTTATAAGCCATATAGAGAGGGTATAATCCGGACTTTGAATTTATTTCAAGGATTCGGGAATCCGAGGCAAACACATTGGTAGTCACTTCGCCACGGTCAATAAAACGAGGCTCTGACAAAGTGGTTTCATACCCCTTTTCATAGAAGTTATATCCACCCAAACAATCGCCAAGGTGCATATTAACGACGCGCCAAGGCGTGAGCACCGTTTCCTTGTCGGGATTGCGGAACGTACTAAAAATATCCGTGATACGCTCGATGCGTTCCTCCACGCTCAGTTTGTCCGCAGCACGAGCCATGGCACGGATGCGCTTGCCTGCCGCACAGAATATTTCCGGGTCATAGTATTTCTTGATGCTGTTGAACTTCTGTTTGGTAACACCCTTGGGCATGAACTCCTCCCACGATTGCGGGTCAATGAGTGAAGCGAAGTTGTCAATCGTTATATCTTGACCCTCATCGCTCAACTCTGCACCGTAGATAAGCAAAGGCATACGGATGGAGATACCCCGAAGAATAGAAATAGCGGCCTCGCGGTTGTTCTTTTTCTTTTTCAGCTCTTCAAGACGTTTCTTTTCCTCTTCCGTCAAAGGTTGCTTGTCCTTGCCGCGTTTCTTGGATTTCTTTTCAAGGTCTTCAAGTTCCTCGTATTGCTCATCGGTCAGCCCTTGGTTGTTGATGTCCACCTGATTGGTCTTTGGCATTGCCTTGGTCTGGCCGATAATCTTTTTCAGGTCATCAAACTCCTGCAATTCCAAGTCATTGAGCTTCATCAACTCGTCATTATACAGGCTCTTGTCCTCGAAACCGTTGCGGACAACCCTTTCCACATAAACACGTTTAAGCTGTTCCAACATCTTGGGTACATCGAACTGGCTCATCTTGGAGCCTTCGATGGAGATAATCGGACAGAAGTTCAGGAACTCGCCCATAATCTTACGGTCATTGCCGCTGGTCTTTCCTGCCTTGGAAGAAATCTTCGCTGTCTCGGCAATGACTTTCAGTGTTCTGTCCGGCGCAAAGTCAAACACATAACACTGTTCCTTGACCCGTCCGTTGATGGTGGCAGGCGTCTGCACACGGAAGATGGTCTGCATATAACTTGATGCAGCGGTATTATAAGAGCCGGACAACATGAACACACCCGTCCACGCCTTGACACTGACACCCGTGGTTAATCGTCCGCAGGACAAAGTAATAGTGCGGGTGGCATCAGGATCTTTGCCGATGGCTTCTTCCACCGCAGCAAGCGCATCCTTGCTCTCTTCATCCTCGTCACCGTCTCCTGCCACATTCACCACCTTGAAATGCTGGAATACAGGATGTGATTGTAGTAAAGCACTCATGGCACGAGCCTCCTTCACACCCGGCAACATCCATAGCGTATGACGGAAGATGTTGCGATATTCCTCGTTGGCAAACGGATAGCAACTGTCCTTGTCCTCCTTGGAGATAAGACTCAAAAATGCCTTCACATCTTTTTCATGGATGAAAGTTCCGTTATCATTTACCCGGAAAAACTCGCGGAAGTTAAAAGCCACATCTTCATCCACGAACTCATGGAGCAACCGTCCGAGGTCGTATGTATAGATGTTCATCGTAGGTAGAGAAGCGTATGGATTCGGATCACCGAAATGGGTCAAATCCCATGAGGCCTTTGCCCGTTGCTCCATCACATAATCCCAGGTATAAATCTCGTCCTCCTTGAAGTCATCCAACAGGTTGAACGGAGTGCCGGAAAGTCGCAATATCTTGGTATTTGCTTTTGTCAGTTCCTGCATGACAGCCTTGCCGAGTTCCGTCTGTGTCCCTTCGTGCGCCTCGTCCACGATGATGCAATTCCAAGCGGTGGCAAACACTTCATTGTTCTTGTCGAAGTTGCCACCCACAAGTTCAGAACCGCGCAAATCCTGCATGGAAGCGAAATACACATATTGGCATTTACCCTGCTTCGCTCTCGTTTCAAGTGAAGCATGGCTGTCACCATTGTTCTTTGAGCCGTATGCAAAACAGGGACAGTCATAGAATATCTTGCCGAAATCCTCGAACCAGCCGCTATCCACCACAGGGCGATGAGTAAGAATCAAAGTGCGGCTGAAATCCATGTCTTTCACCACCTGCAGGGCTGACAATGTCTTGCCGAAACGCATCTTGGCGTTCCAAAGCATCTGGTTACTTTTCCTGAATTGCTTCTTTGTCTTTTCAATAGCCTCCTGTTGTTCGGGACGGAACACAATCGGCGTTTGGTCGTGAGAAACCTCGGTCGAAGACAACGATTCCCGTCCTTCCTTTACGGCCGTTATTGCCCGCTTGACGGTTTCAAGGTCGGTGATGAACCACTCGTTGGCCTTGTTCTCGGTATCGAATATCTTTTTTCTAATGCCGGAACGTTCCAAAACACTATGCACTTCCTTGTCGTTGAAAGAACACAAGCCCTTTCTGCTGTTGTATATCGTAAGCTCCGTATATAATAGGTCATAAGCGATACCTGCCGTTTGTGTATATTGGTTGATGCGTTTCTTCGCGGACTCGTTGAGAGCCTTGCTGTTCGGAGCAAGACCGAAAACATTGTCATTGTCACAAGTGGCCTCACCCACTTTCAGGCATCCCCTATGTGCAGCATCATTGATGCGGAACACATATATCAGTTTTAATTTTAGTGAAGATGTGAATTTCATGCTGCACTATTTTATGAGGTCGATAAATCGGATTCGTTTTCCCATCTTTCCCGTTTTAGGGTCTTTGGCCCGCCAGTCCTTGATTTGGCAATAGATACCGTTGTGCCTGCGGATGTTATCTTTCTGACAGCCTTCGCATTGACTGACTTCTTCCCTTGTCCCGAACAAATCAGCTACAACAGTCCGGCGTTCACCGCAGCTGTTCGGGATGACACCTTTAAGCCCGTCCATCTGCCAGACGTTCCATGAAATGATGTAGGCGATATAATTGATGGATTTCAATAAGGGTCGCTTGCCGAACTTTTGTTGATAGTATTCGATAAAGGAGATAAGCATGGATTCACGGGCAATCAGCAAATTGTCACCTTGCCATTCGTAGGCGTAAATACTTTTGTATGCTTCTTGTGCCCATTCTAACCATTCTCCGGAAGTTTCCGTGTTTTCGCCAACTACCTGCAACTTGCGGTCAAGCAAGCCGATGCGTTCCTCAATAGGAATGGTCTCTCCCGTTGTGGTGTCATAGCGACTGACGATATAAGGGGCTTCCCCGCAGGTTATCTCCAGCCGGTTGTCACGTACATAGTCTTTCCAAGTCTTACCTTCCGGGAATTGAATTTTCTCTGAGTTGGGTCTCCACCGATGACAACCCTGTTTGTCGGTGTACTCCGTATTGAACACATCCTTTCTTCCAAACCATGCTTCATCGATCAGGTTGTTCTGCGCATTGCATATCCATGACGGAGTGAACACCTCTGCCATTTCTCGTGAACGTGCGGTTTGGGTGTCACGACTTTTGAGGATACGCGGCATGATAACATGCCCGTTATCTCCGGTAATAAGACAGGGAAGAATTGGCGAATCATATTGATACCCTTCGCCCAGATATTCATAATCGGAAGTAGCCCAAAAGATATTGCGCTGAATATCCTCCTTGCTCGTTGTATGGTCTTTGAGCAGGATATTCAACAGTTCGGGCGAAAGCCGAAAGATACTATCTTCCAATATATCAACTTCAACAGGCATTTTATATCGGGTTTATGAGTATCTCTTGATAAGAGATATAGTTTACTTTGCAAAAGTACACATAATATTTCAAATTCCGTGTTTAATCCTCATTTATAATGATATATGAAAGGCATTTTGTGAGAATCTGTTTTGTAAATCCGTCAAATCGGGTTCCTATAACACTGATTATTAGTGCTTATTTCTTCGGGATGGCTCTCTTATCAAGAGATTCGTCTTTTCGCTCAACACATTTCACCATAAATATCCGGTCAAAAATCTTTCAGGATAAGGCTGTTCGCCTTGTCCACCACGCTTGTGTCAAGCGATGCGAGATAGATGCGCGTAGTCTCTTCCGAATCATGCCCCATGCCCTCGCTGATGACTGAAAGAGGGATGTTCTTGCTCTTGGCAACGCTCGCCCAACAATGCCGGGCAACGTGCATAGTCAGCGGTATGTTCAATCCTGCCAGACCAGCAACTTCCTTCAACGCCACATTGATGCGGCAGATGGCGTTACGGTATTGTGTCCGCTCATCGGAACAGGGGTTTGTGATTATCGGCAGGAGGTAGCGGATGGCCGTATTCTCTCCATACTTGGCGATAATGTCTTCCATGCACTTTTCCCATTTGACTGTGAGCTGCTGCCCGGTCTTTCTTCTCCGGTACGTGATGATTCCGTTCTTCAAGTCCGATTTTTTCAGATAGGCCATATCAATGAATGACATGCCACGGGTATAAAAGGAGAAGAGGAACATATCCCTTGCATAGTCCAGATGCGGTTTCAGGGTCAGGTCAAGTTCCTTGATATGTTTGATGGCTTTCAACGGGATGGCGCGTTTTACCGTCTTCCCGATACCCGTGTAAACGTGCTTGAAAGGATGCTTCTGTTCCGTCAGTTCCTTTTCCACGGCACGGTTGTAAACGGCACGGAGTATACGCATATAAAAGGAAACCGTGTTGGGGCAGATGCCCTTGCCTTTGAGCCAGGCCTCGTAAAGCATCATGGCGTTGCCGTCTATCTCGCACAAGAGTATGTCCTGCCCCTCACGGAACTTCATAAAACTGGCCAATGCCGCCGTATAGGTTTCTGATGTGCGGACTTTGCCAAGCTGCTTCAACTGTCCTATGATGCCCTGCATGAAACGGAACAGCGATTGTTCGCCCGTTTGCCCGTTGAACTTCTCGACGATGCTGTCAGCGGAATAAATTCCTCCCTGCCTGTCGCATTGGACGACTATGGCTTTCAACCGTCTGGTGTCCCAGTCAATATGTTCCGCCACTTCACGGAGATACCGTTTCCTGTTTTCACCGATTTCGGGCAGGATTTTCACAGAGGAAGTTCTCTTGTCCCATTCCGTGTCAAATATGCGGTAGTCCGTCTTGACTTGGCGGACTATGCGCCCGTGGATTACCTGATAATATATGCTGCCCTCCCTGCCGCTTGCGGTGGAAGGACGAAATTTCACTTTTATGGATGCCATTCACTTTATTTTTGTTGTTTGGATTGTTTTTCTTCCTCTCTCGCTATCTTGACCTGCCGGTTGAATATGGCCAGCGTGGAATCCGCACCGACAACATCCACCAGTTTTTCGTATGCTCCAACGGTCACGGCCAGTTCCGGGTGCAACTCGTTAAGCATGCTTGTAGTCACATGGTGTTTGTCTGCAACCGTTCTCAACCGTCTGTTTTCCTCCCGGTACTCATGCCATTGTACCCAACTGACAGTAAACAAGGTAAAGAATACGAGCGTACAACCGATACCGGCCCATGCGTAAGGGTTCTTGTGCCAGCCATCGGGGACTTTCGCCCATTGTCGTTTGATACTCTTTACCACATTGTCGGTACGGATTGCCAGCCAAGAGCCTTGTCTTTGTTGTGCAGCTTCGGTGGACGGCTTATGATTATCGACAAGTTCGGTCTGCATCTCCAGTATCTTGTAAAGCAAATCCTTGATAGTCGGTATGCCACGTTTGCACATATCTTTGTTGGTAGCATCGGTATATTCCTCCATACTTACAATCACACCGTCACACAGTGATTTCTTATAATTTTCGACAGATTCCCGGCTCCCGAAAATCTCACTGATGTTTTTCGGTGTGCTGCCACCAAAGAAACGTATAACAGGCTCCAGCTTTACCGCCAGTCTTTTCACCGCCTCGTCCTTGTCCGGGTTGTCCGTTGCATCCAGTTTCTTTTTGACTTCCTCAATGTCCTCCGCCAACGCTCCGATAAGGTCGGCTATGTTCTGTATGTTGTTGTCCTTCATCTTCTCCTCCTTCTTGGTTTAAGTTTGTCCTTTTCATTGTCATTCTCGCCCCAGCCGCTTTCGTTTCCTCCACCACCTCCGCCAGATGAAACCTTGGCTTGCTGTGGCTGAACGCACAACTCCATGAGTATGCCGATGGTCACTTGGGCGATGTTCGAGCCGGATTCAACAGAACCGCCAACACTGCCGTCCGTGTCCGTTCCGATTGCTGATGATTGGGTTATAAAAGGATTTGTTATGGTGTTACCTGTAGCTATATCTTCCCTCATTGGCTGTAATTGTTTTTCAACTCCATTCCCATTGTACGATACATCGGGCTTCCATTCCACTCCCTCGGCAATACAGCTTCCAAACAGCTTGTCCAGTTTATAAAAGCTCATGCTTCGGTCTATCCGTGAGCCACTGAACGAGATTTCATCCTTCGTAAATGACACGCCAAGGATTTTGCCTTCGTTTCTATTGTATTTGAAATTCACCCCGATGCCTTGCTTTGCCAGCTTGTCGCACAAATCCGACCAGCAGTTACAACAGGGTAATGCCGCCTTGATAGCGTCATAGATTTGGTATTTCACCTTGTCCTTACCACGCAGGCGGTCACGTTTCACGTTCATCTTGCCCTTGGAGAAGTGCAGTCCGTATTCCCTCGTGAGAGCTTTGCATACTTTTACATTACGCACATTATCGTTGCTGTCACTGATGGTGTTCCCGTCATTGTCCACCCTGTTGGCCACGATATGCAGATGCTGGTGTTCCCTGTCGGTATGGCGGCACACAATGTATTGGGTGTTCGTTATGCCCATGCGCCGCATATACTCACGGGCGATTTCGACCATCAGGTCATCTGTCAGCTTGGGTGTGTCCTCGTGTGCGAAGTCCAGCGAGATATGATACACCGGATTTTTCAGCTTGCGCCCCGGCTTGTCGTCCGCCTGTCCCTGCATACTCCTTGCGATGGTGGCGTTATCATCAAGCCTCACGTCCTTGCTGTCGATGATCCTTGCCTTCTTCGGGTTGTTCACGTAGTTCACCACTCTGGCGAAGCTTGCCCGTTTTTTCAAGTCGCCCATCATATCCTCTCTATGATTTTGTTGAACTCGTCCAGCAAGTCCATGATTTTGCCTTTCAAAAGAGAAAAGCCCTGCTGGTGCGCCATCTTCGCCAGTTGGTTCAGGTTGTTGCATCCTCCCTCCAGCATCCTTATCTGCTGCCTGTCTTCCTGTGTCCGTGCAGACACGACCTTGCCGTATAGTAATAAATCACGCAGGAAGTGTGACGGCTTCTTGCCTGCATCTGTTATCCGTTTCATGACCGCTTTCCATTCGGCAAGCGTGAGCCGTGTGGATATGGTCTTTGTCCGCACCTTGCCTTTCACCGCCTTGGGGCGGCCTCCCTTGTTTCTGTTCTCCTGATATGTCATATCCGTTTTCCTTTATCCGTTAAACCGTTCTGTTTTTTTAGGGCTGTAATCCGGGCTTGCCGTTTCCCGTGTGGCCGGGTCGCCATTGGTGGCGTGGTTTTCGTGGACGAAAACATTAACTTGCCAGCCCTAAAAATTATCCCTTCTAAAACGCTGTCGCTTGCCATTCCTGCCGCTTCATTCCTGTGGCTGTTTCCATTTCTGTGAGCCGGACAGTGTATTGCCATCCTCTAAAACAGGTGTGTTGTCGGCATCCACAACGGCATTTTCCACAGTGCTTTCCACTTCGCTTTCGGTTGTTGCTGCCGTTTCGGTTTCCGCTGTTCCTGTACCTTCTATAATAGGATTGGAACCGGTCAGATTCATGGACGGTAAGCCATCCGTTCCCTCTGCCGTTTCTTCTATCGGTTTTTCTTTCTTCTTCCTTGCCGAACTGCGGCGCAAGATCTCTAATTGTTGCCCGTTGAAAAGGAAAATCCGTACCCCTTCGTATGCCTTGATTGTCTGGCGGTATGTCGGATTCTCGATGAGCCGCCCTGCTATCATCCACGACTTCACGCACACCATGTCTATGATGGAAGTCACGGGATTGGAATCAACACGGATTAGCCCGCGTTCCGAGAAATCCTCCAACAGGCGGGACACCGCCTTGCGCCCGATGCCCCATTCCTTGGCCAGTACCAGCATAGATCTATCCACCTGTCCGGGATGGACGGCATAGCCCAATCCCCGTTTGGTGTTTTGTACTTCCGAAACCGCCATCTTCGACAAAAGGGAAAGAAGATAGGTAAGGTTGCATATCCCGTCCGTGCTCCCGTGCAGGAAGTACCATGCTTCCACGGACATTGCCATCTCCAATTTGTAGCATGGCAAAACAAGCTGCTTCAAATTCTTCATAAGCCTTGACGTTTTTTGTTGTGCGTCTTGTAAATTATCCCTTTGAGTTCTTGTCAGCCTTCCTGTTGGTGGCTTTCAGGCTCTTGATACGGTCTATCTGTTCCTTGGGAAACAAGACACGCCGTCCTATCCGCTGTCCTTTGATGTGTCCTAACTTCTCATGCCGCCAGATGGTCGCTATGCTCACACCCCATTTCTCCGCCAGTTGCCGGATGGTGTAATACTCCGATGTGTCCTGTGGTGCCTGTTCCTGCCGGTATTCCTCAAACGCGCACCTCACGCTTGCGCCGATAAGCTGTTGAAGTTCGTCGCGCGATACCAGTACCATTTCTGTCTTATCTGTCATAATTCACTGATTTTAAGTTCATGGCGGCAAAGGTATGGCAATAATAAAACCTGTGAATTTGTGGTATTCTGTGAAATGACACCGCATGAAAAAAGCCGTCAAACAACTGGTGCTTAACGGCTTGTGGAAGTCTGTGGGTTGTGGTGAATTGTAGCCACCTGTGGGTTATGTCACTATTTTATCATGGGAAGCAGCTCTTTGAGCTTCGCTATAAAGGTTTTCTCCACATTATACTTGGCGAGGCTTTCGGGTGTCAGCCCCATGGAACGGGCAGCGGATGCCCTGTAACCTTTCCAGTCCTTGAAGTATGCTTTGGACAGCAGGATGGCGACACAGCGCATCTTGCCCTTCACGCAACTGCCGTATATCGTGGAATAGTCGGCACGCATGACGGCACGGAGGAAGTCCCGGTCGGAAACGGCATTGCCGTCCAATAGAGGCTTGCCTTTGTCGGAGCCGCTCTGTACGGTGAAAGTGGTAAGGAAACGGTACAGCCTTAAAACGGGAACCTGCGCGGTCGTACTGAACGCACCGCCTTGCATTGTATCTGTGGCGGTAAAACCGGATGACGCTTCTTCCGTACAAGAGGGTATTGTTTGTGATGTTGCCGACTTGGACTCGTTCTCGTGCAGCACGTTCCTCTTGACATATCCCATCGTCATTGCGATATGGAACATCTTTATTCCTGCGGACTGCGCTTTCACATCATCATTTTGGGGCAGCATGGAAAGGTGGACGGTTTCCGCAAAATATTCCGTGAAGAGTTGTGCCAAATCCTTGTCGTTGGCATTGACAATATACTCCTTGACGGCTTGGATTTTCGCCTTGTCCACTTTGGCAAGCATGGCATACATTTCTTTCCCTCTGTTCCCGTCTGAATCCTTTGCACACTTCCGTATGGCGGCACGGATGGTGTCGATGCAGTCGGTGGCTTCGGTACGTGTCATTGGTTTGGGAGAAATATCAGAACCTTCCGGCGATACTTGCTCCTGTTCTTTTTCGGGAAAGAAGTATTGACTTATGACTTCCATGCTCAGGTAAGCCACCCCTGTACGGAAAGCTGCCTTGTTCAAGTCCGCATATTTGGAGCAGATGCCATGAAGCCTTTTCGTGTCATCGTGCAGCCCGACGAATTTCCGTGCCAGATCCTTATCCTCGTGTTCGGTGACATATTCCCTGATGCCGGCCAAAAGAAAAGGCAGGGGCTTCAGGCTGTATCTGATGTTCCGGCAAATATCCTTGCAATCCGTTTCGCCACTGCCGGAAGACTTATCGGCAAGCGATTCCGCAAGTTTCAGGCTCCCACTGATTACGTTGGACAGCTTGAACAGGTCGCTGATGATGTCAAACCTTGATTTTTCCATAAGCACCTTCTTATATTTTGATGATACCCTTGAAGTCCTTTAATGCTATGACGGCCTTTTCCTCCGCGTCCAGTTTCAGGTAGCGGCGCAGTTGCGCCTCGCTGCTGTGTCCGGTGATGGCTTGGATGGAAGGCAGAGGGACGCCAGCCTTGTACGCGTTGGTGGCGAAACTTCTCCGGGCTGTATGGGAAAGGAGCATGTCGCAGAACCTCCTTCCCCGTTTGGGGTTGAGACGCTTCTCGTCAAAACCGCAGTCATGTGTCCAGCCGAGCAACAGGCCGATGGTCTTCACCAGCTTGTTCATTTCATTGGGATGAACCGGGGGCAGCTTGCCGTCATACTTGGCAAGTATGGCTCTCACGCGCCTGTCAACGGGGATATAGACTTTCTTTTCCGTCTTCTGTTGGGTGATGAGTATGAACTCCGTGCCGCCGATTTCCGTTATCATGTCCTCGCATATCCTTGAATAGTCGGAAACACGCTGCCCGGTCAGGCAGCCCACGATGAAAATGTCCCTCACGTGCTCCAGTGTCCTGATATGGGTGATGCGGCATTTGGAAAGTTGAGCCAATTTCTCGTCCTCGCTGATGTCAAGTGATTCCAGTCTCTTTTTCACAGCTTCCTTGGTGGAAAGGTCAAGGTCGAGCATTTCCTGTATCTGTTCCGGTGTGAGATAGATGTTGTCCACCTCCTCCTTTTTCGGCACGAAGTCGGAATGACGGAAATCATCGCATTTGGTCAGCTTGTCCTCGTAGGCCGCCTTTGCCACCGTGCGGACATCGGTCATGTACGAGTTGATGGCGTTGGGCATCAAGCCCCGTTCCTTCCAGTAACCGACAAGGCTGTTGCGTGTCTCCATCGTCATGTCATCCAGTCCGAGTTTGCGGTGGGTTTCCTTTTGGTAGTTGCGAATCTGTTTTTGGATAATGCGCAGACCTTTTATATAGGCAGGTGATACTTTCACGGTACGGCCTTTCTTGGTGCGCCGTCCGGTTTCCATGTCTTCTATATAAGAGGTAAGAAAATCCTCGAACAGCATCCTGCCTTTGGGCTTGACCTCCACAATCTGCATCATACCGTTGAGCACGTCGTGTTTCACGCTCTCGATGATGTTCTTGGCCTCCTTGGGATTGAAGCCGTCAGCCTCAAATGCCGCCTTTATCCTCGCGAGGACTTGGGCGAACTGCCCGTACTTTATCCCGATGCTCGACATCAGGGCTGACGAGGTGTATTGCAGGCTGCGGTACTTTTCCCATTCAAGCTGTTTGATGGTGAAGCCCGTCACGACTTTCATGTTCGCCTTTCCGCTGCGCACACGAGCATAGATGGAACCGTAGTCCTCCTTTCCTGCCTTGGATGATTTGATGAAGATGAAATCCATACGCGATATATCTTGGTTACTGTGATGCAAAGGTACAAAATATATCCCGAAATATGGTATCAAATAGTACCAATATTTTCTAAAACCGTGAAATTCCGTGAGTATCCAAACCAAATGAAAACATCTGCAAATAACTGATATACAAAGATAATATATAAAATGGAATTTCACTGAATATATTTAGTGAATAGTGGGCGACGATCTACTGCCAGCAGATATTGCTCGGTATGCTGACGATATTCGGCCCGTTGCAATGGGCGTTCTCTCTGCTGCCGAAATGGGAAGGTTCCTGGGCAAAATGGCTGACACGTTACCTGACGGTACATTTCTACGGGGCCATGCTCTACTTCGTAATATCACGGTATTCCATAACTAATTGTATATCAGATACTATGTTAAATCGTTTAAGGCTTACGCAACAAAGCTGCAACAAAAATATCATAAAATGTTGCGCGTGTATTTGAAGTATCTGTTCAGCCAGTTAAAATCAAACTCTGAGAGTATGATATGTTAATTCACCATTTTTAACCCATGCCGTTAATCTGACATTTGATGAAGCATACCAACCTCTCTCATGGGCGAAAATTATCTGGCAAGACTGGCAGATAAATATGTGGCAAAGTTACAAATTTCCTGTCAGATTAGCCGCCTTTGCTATGAGCAAGATATTGCAAAAATTATCCGGCATCCTTGCCAGATAATCATCTGACGGAAAAAGCCGGAAATGCACACATTGGAAGAATAAAACAGACTGGCAATGTTGCCATGATACGCCGCAAAACAAACTGTTAAACAGAGATTTGCGTGTTTGTTTGCAGATTCTTTTCGCATTAACTTTGCACTGACAAATCGAATCGGAAGCAACCGCAACAGACAAAAAATAAATCAAATTATAAAATAACGACTATGTGTAAAACAGAACAAAAACCAAACGAAACCGCCTTGCTCCGAAAGGTGGTGGATGGACTGAAACAGGAGCTGGAGAGAGTCAAGAACGTGGTTTACGCCTCAAAGGAGGTTCTGAATCTGGAGGAAGCCGCCATGTTCTTGGGCATTTCCAAAAGCTCGCTCTACAAGATGACGCACAATCAGGTCATCCCGTACTTCAAGCCCAACAACAAGATGGTGTATTTCGAGAAGTCCGAACTCCTGAAATGGCTCCGGCAGAATCCGGTCGCCTCACAGGGGCAGATTTCGGAGGAGGCACATGCCATCATGCGCAATCTCGCCAAAAATGATTAGTTCCCTTTCTTCAAACACAGACATTATCCGTATATGACTGAAAGCGAAAATACCCACCTGTCTTTTGACAATCTCCCCAGGTCTGTGGCAGAACTCCATGAGAAGATAGACCGCCTGACCGGAATGTTGGAGCAGATTATTTCTTCAACCGCCGTCACTCCCTTGCCGGAGATCATGACGGTTGAGGACGTGTCTGCCATGCTCTGCAAGTCCGTTTCCACCATCTATGCGATGACTTCCGAACACAGGATTCCATATCGCAAACAGGGTAACAAACTCTATTTTCTTCGTTCCGAAATCCAATCGTGGCTTATGGATGCTGTTGTTCCGAAAGATACTCCGAAGCGCAGAAGAAAGCCGCAGGATGATGAAAATTCTACGGATAATGAACGGCAACCGGAGAGCAACCCGGACGAAAATCCAAGTGAAAACAGCGCAACTTCTACACAAATTATCTCGGAAAATGTTGATGGGGATAACGGAAAAGTCACCGTCTCGGAGTGTGAGAACAAACCGTATTCCATCGAAAGCAGGACACATTCAAAGAGCGGAGCGACCATCTTCGCCGTGCTTTTCTCAAAGGAAATTGAAGCCGCCGGAGAGCGGAAGTTTGTGCAGATGGCAAGGGGTTTCAACGGCTATTGGAGCGATTTCGGCAAGGGCGGCTACATCTTCAACTCGCAGCAGGAGGCTGAAAATTTTGCAAAAGCGATAAGAGGGAAATAAGAAACAGACCGAATATCACTCCAACAACCGGTATCGGGGAATGACGGTTTGACCGTAATCCATACGGAGGGCAGACCGCCAACCGTGCAGGGCGAACAAACCTAATTTGATGGTAATACCTCTTGTAAGTAAATGGCAGACATGACAGAGAGGGGCATTTTTACAGGGGGATGTTTTAGGGCTGGCAAGTTTATGTTTTCGTCCACGAAAACTACGCCACAAGCGGCGACCCGGTCACACCGGAAACGGCAACATCCCTATTTTAGCCCTAAAACATCATTCCTTTTATAACCGATAAAAACAAGCGTATGACAGACAACGAAAAATCACATAAAGGCGGCAGACCGAAGTCTGCAAAGGGCAAGGCACGGACAAAGACCATATCCACACGGCTCACGCTTGCCGAGTGGAAAGCGGTCATGAAACGGATTGCCGATGCCGGAAAGAAGCCGTCGCACTTCCTGCGTGAACTGTTGCTGCACGGGAAAGTCGAGGCGGCACGGACACAGGAGGACAGGCGGCAGATAAGGATGCTGGAGGGAGGGTGCAACAACCTGAACCAACTGGCGAAGCTGGCACACCAACAGGGCTTTTCTCTTTTGAAAGGCAAAATCATGGACTTGCTGGGCGAGTTCAACAAAATCATCGAGAGGATATGATGGGCGACTTGAAGAAACGGGCGAGCTTTGCCAGAGTGGTGAACTACGTGAACAACCCGAAGAAGGCACGGCTCATAGACAGCAAGGACGTGAGGCTTGATGACAATGCCACCATCGCAAGGAGTATGCAGGGGCAGGCGGACGACAAGCCGGGGCGCAAACTGAAAAATCCGGTGTATCATATCTCGCTGGACTTCGCACATGAGGACACGCCCAAGCTGACGGATGCCCTGATGGTCGAAATCGCCCGTGAGTACATGCGGCGCATGGGCATTGAGAACACCCAGTATATCGTGAGCCGCCATACCGACAGGGAACACCAGCATATGCACATCGTGGCGAACAGGGTGGACAATGACGGGAACACCATCAGTGCCAGCAACGACCGTGTGCGCAACGTGAAAATATGCAAGGCTCTCACGAGGGAATATGGGCTGTACTTCTCCAAGGGCAAGATGAACGTGAAGCGTGACCGCCTGCGTGGGAAGGACAAGGTGAAATACCAAATCTATGACGCTATCAAGGCGGCATTACCCTGTTGTAACAGCTGGGCAGATTTGTGCGACAGGCTGGCAAGGCAAGGAGTCGGGGTGAATTTCAGATACGACAGGCGCAATGGCAAAATCCTCGGCGTGTCGTTCACGAAGGATGAAATCTCGTTCAGCGGCTCACGGATAGACCGGAGCATGAGCTTTTATAAGTTAGACAGACTGTTCGGAAGCCGCATTGCCGAGGGCATGGAATGGAAGCCCCGTGTGCCGGACAACGGATTTGACGGATGGACACAACCAACCCGGCAGGATGTGGCATCAGGCAGCCATGCGTCAGGTACTTTTATAGGACAGCCGTCACCGACCGAAACAGCAACGGACGGTAACGGCAGCAATCCTGCTGAATCCGGCTCGAACATCGTCCAAGTAACCATCGGCGCACTCATGGAGTTGTGCGTGCAGCCGCACCAAGCCAAGGTCTCATCCGGCGGCAGAGGTGGAGGAAACGAAAGCGGCTGGGGCGACAATGACAACGAAAAGGACAAACTTAAACCAAGAAGGAGAAGAAGATGAAGGACAACTTACAGAACATCGCCGACCTTATCGGGGCATTGGCAGAAGACATCGAGGATGTCAAGAAAAAGCTGGACGCAAAAGACAGTTCGGACAAGAACGAGGCATTGAAAAGGCTGGAAGCGAAGCTGGAGCCTATTATACAGTTCTTCAATGGCAATACACCGAAATATGTCAATGCCATTTTCGGAAGTAAGAAAGCCATTGAAGATTACAAGAAGTCATTGGGTGATGAAACGGTTACGAGCCTGCGGTTATATACCGAAGCCAACGAGAAGGATATGCGTAAGCATGGAGTTCCCACTATCAAGGAGCAACTCAACAAGATACTGGAGTTGCTGACAAGCCACATAGAGAATGACAGGTCTGCTTCGGAGCAGGTGCAACAGAAGCAAGGTGTTATACCGGGACTATGGTGGGCAATTCGCCCAGACAAGGTGATAAACGCAATAAGGCAGTTCTGGAACAAAGTTCCCGATGGCTGGCACAAGAGCCCTTACGCATGGACTGGTATAGGCTGTACGCTCGTATTCTTTGCCCTGTTTGCTATAAGTTGGGTACAATGGCATGAATACCGGGAAGAAAACAGACGGTTAAGGACGGTTGCAGACAAGCACCAAGTGACCACGGTCATGCTCAACGAACTATATCCGAAACTGGCTGTAACCATCGGGGCTTATGAGAAACTGACGGAAACGGTCGGTGTAGATTCGACTTTGACCATATTCAATGAACAGGTCAAAGCCATTAAACAGGGATGCCTCAATAAAGCAGAATAAATCAAGAAAGAGTGAAAGAATATAGACTACAATAATCTTTAAAAGAGATTAGAATAAGGCTTGCAGCGTGTTCCGTATCTTAATTTCATACAACTTATAAGACTTTTGACAGGCTTAATGAAGACTTATCCAACAACTATTGCCTAATGCATCACGAGCCGTATTTTATATAATCATCTAGGCACAGAAACATTATGTAGGCTTCAGTGTCATGCTAAAGAAGGCTATGGATAATGAATTAACCTTTATAGATGAACTGACTGGTTTCAAATTGTTGAGTTATAACAACTTCATGACACAAAACATTGGAAGATACTGTTTATGTCAGTAACCATTCCACCCCAAAGAACGTTTCAGTATGGTAATGGCATATCTAAAAGGCATGTAATCAATTATTTGATATAATCTCTATTCAATGTCTATTTTATATCATTGCATATTTGCTGTATTTCATTGATAAGTCTTGAGACATGAAACCCATCACAAACAGCATGGTGAACCTGAATAGAAAGAGGAATAAGGTATTTACCATCTTGCTGAAAATATTTACCATAAGTAAAAACAGGTAACAGATAGCTCCCATCAGCAAATATATTCAGATTGAAGCCGGTAAACGTAGTCCATGGCAATGAAGATATTGGAAAGGTATTGGCTGGTGTATTTGGTTTTGCATCTATACCATAATTATTACCGAACATTTCAATATCCCGTTCATAATTAGAAAGAAAAGTCATAAGGTTATCATCCCATTCCGTCCAAATGTTAGAAAAGCTTTCATTTTCTTCATGAAAAACTGTATAGCACGGTAATAAAGTCTCCCATATTCCCAATTCTCCCTTATCATTAATGGCAGTCCGGAACTCTTCTCGGTTATTTACCGCTTTAGCCAATACATAAATCAGAAGAGGGTATAGTTTCGTATGATTCCTGTTCTTGAAATATATAATCTTAGAGATGTCTATATTTACAGTAATACTATATGAACATCGTATCTGATTGAAATAATGATCAAAATACGGTTTTCTTTTCCATACACCCTTGTCTATTAATTTGAACATATTTTTCCTTTTAATAATCATATTAATTGTCGCTATTTTTGTTTCATTTATAAACAGAAGAAAGATAGTCCTTAATTCCGCAACACTATAATTTAACTTTATTTATAAGTTCCTGAGCAACAAAAAGTTGCCCAGGATTTTGCCATGTCAGATTTTTCACTTATCTTAGTGTTGCAATTAGAAAACAAGCGAAAATCGTAACAAGGCGCTGCAAAGGTACAAATAAAATTCGAAAAACTCACACCTTTTGGAGGAATTTTTTCAATCATGGAGAAATTTGACTCCATGCTTTCACCCGTTATCGACTCAACACTGGGTCAGAGATGCCGCAGTATCATCGGATATCAGTTCAGCGAGATAGTCCGTTCGCTGATGAGCGTTTATTTCTGTGGCGGCTCATGCGTGGAAGATGTAACGTCACAACTGATGCGCCATCTCTCGTATCATCCTACCCTTCGTACATGCAGCTCTGATACCATCCTCAGAGCCATCAAGGAACTGACACAGGAAAACATCTCCTATACTTCCGACCAAGGCAAGACCTATGATTTCAATACTGCAGACAAACTCAACACATTGCTTATAAACGCTTTGGTTTCTACAGGCGAGTTGAAGGAAATTGAGGAATACGATGTTGACTTTGACCATCAGTTTCTTGAAACGGAGAAGTATGATGCAAAACCGACCTACAAAAAGTTCCTCGGCTACAGGCCTGGCGTATATGTTATCGGTGACAAGATAGTCTATATCGAGAACAGCGATGGCAACACGAATGTGCGTTTTCATCAGGCAGACACCCATAAGAGATTCTTCGCTCTTCTGGAATCCCAGAACATCCGTGTAAATCGCTTCAGGGCAGACTGCGGTTCCTGCTCGAAGGAAATTGTCAGTGAGATAGAGAAGCATTGCACGCACTTCTACATCCGCGCCAACAGATGCAGTTCGCTCTACGATGACTTGTTTTCACTGAGGGGATGGAAGACGGAGGAAATCAACGGCATCCAGTTTGAACTCAATTCCATTCTTGTTGAGAAATGGGAAGGCAAGTGCTATCGTCTTGTCATTCAGAGACAAAAGCGCATGGATGGAGAGCTTGACTTGTGGGAAGGTGAATACACCTACAGATCCATTCTTACCAACGATTATGACTCATCAACAAGAGACATCGTCGAATTTTACAACAAGCGTGGGGGCAAAGAGCGTATATTCGATGATATGAACAACGGATTCGGCTGGAACAGGCTCCCCAAGTCGTTCATGTCAGAGAACACTGTATTCCTTCTGCTTACGGCATTGATACACAATTTCTATAAGACCATCATTAGCAAGCTTGACACCAAGGCTTTCGGGCTCAAGGAAACGAGTCGCATAAAGGCTTTTGTCTTCAGCTTCATCTCCGTACCTGCCAAGTGGATCATGACAGCAAGGCAATACGTGCTGAATATCTATACAGAAAACCGGGCTTATGCAAGACCTTTCAAAACAGAATTCGGATAAAGTCCGTTCCTTATGGTTTTAATCTGCGTATTGCCTCAAGTCGCATTGTGGGGTAAGGGGAAGGTATGCACAAATCGGACAAAATTCACGCTCATACTATCATGATGCATAGTGTTCAAGCTCTTTACTGCAATTGAGATTGCCATTGAGATTGCTTGCGGATTTTAGGATAGTTATAGACATTCTTTCTTCTGCTTTTTGTACCTTTACCCTCTGAAAGAGTTATCCGTACAAGCAAAGCGATGCAACATACGGTAATTAGAACGGTTGCCAACTCATTACCCAAAGACGAGGTAATTCTTCTAACTCTCTTGAGTTCAGAGAGGTATATTCTATGTGCAAAGTTACTACAAATTCTGTATATTCTACACTAACAATATAAAATGGTTTCCGATAACTCTAAAATACATGCAATTGTCTTGATTTTATATTGAAAAATACTCTGAAATCCGGTTTACCGTTTCAATTTTCGTTTCCATAACCACATCGGCATAGACTTGTGTAGAGTTTATGCTGGCATGTCCGAGCAACTTGCTGACTGTGTATAAGTCACCCCCGGCTGCCAATGACAGCGTAGCCATCGAGTGGCGGCTGGTGTGAAAGCTGACATTCTTTTCTATTCCTGCGGCGGCAGCCATCTTTTTAAGGCATCTGTCGCAGGCACTAAGGCAGGTCATATCAAAGACCTTTTGTCCCGGCTTGCAGCCGTTTCTATCCGGCAGCCATTTCAACGCAGATTGGTTCAAGGGTATCGTTACTTGTTTTCCAGTCTTTTGCATGGATTGGATGGAAATGACCAATCCACCATTGACCTGTTTTATATTCCGCCATGTCAGCACGGAAACATCGCTGTACCGCAATCCGGTAAAGCAGCAGAACAGGAATGCCCGTTTGGTTGTCTCGTTGGTAGTAGGAGCCTCGATAAGTGCAAGAAGTTCTTCTTTTGTGAGATAATCCCTTTCGGTCTGTTGTTTGGCTATCCGCTCGTGCCTACCCAAAGCATAGAAAGGGTTTTTATCCATCACTCCCTCTTTTACCGCAGCATTGAGCATTCGTACCAGTGTACTCTGGTGCAGATGCAGCGTGTGGAGCGACATATCCTTTGGATTGTCGGGCGATTTAGTGTTCTTGTAGGTGTTCTTCATGAAGTCAAGCAATCCGACAATAAACTTCTTGTCAATTTTAGACATCAGGAAGCGGGGTCTGCGGCGATGTTTCAGATACTCCTTTATTATATTGACACAAGAGCGGTAATTGTGGTACGTTGCCGGAGAATAGGACGGATTGCGTCTAATCCCCTCGATATGGCTGTCAAGCCAATCCGCAAAAATCCGTTTGGGCAGTTGCTTTGAATTGCCGTTGTCTGCCTCCGTTTCGTCCTCGTCAATGCCGAGCATCCGCTTTGACTTTATTTCATTCGCCTTTGCCATAGCCGCCTCGTTGAGCCGTCTTGCATCGGGTGCATCATCCGGCACAAGAAACAGGTTCAGGTACTCGTTCCATCTTTTCCCCTTCTCATAGAAATCAAGGTATATAGAGCGGCTTCCCGTTTTCAATGTTCGTGTCCTTATCGTTATTTTCATCTGTTTCCCTCCATTTGCGGTTATTTTGAAAAGAAGTCATCAACAAGATTGACCGTTTCCACTTTCTTTTGATCCACAATCTTTGCATAGATGGCGGTCGTGTTCACGTTGGCATGACCGAGCAGCTTTGATGTGGTGTATATGTCCGCACCGAGTGTCAGCAGCATGGTAGCTGCGGTATGTCGGCTGCAATGATAAGTTATGTGCTTGTCTATATGTGCGTTCTGCATCCATTTCTCTATGTTACGCTCAATGTTAGAAGTTCCTGTCGGTAATGTGAAAATCGGTTCATCGAGATTCTCTTTGGGATTCAGGCAATCGACAGCCTCTTTTGATAACGGCACGTTTACCAGCTTTTGGGTCTTCTGCATCTTTATCCTTATATATAAGGTCTTTCCATCGGGGGCTTTGACAATCTTTCCCCATGTCAGCGACCGCACATCGCTAAGGCGAAGCCCGGTGAAGCAGGAGAACATGAACGCACGTTTCACATCTTCATGGGGGCAGGGTGCAGCCATCGCCGCTTTCATTTCCTCCAACGTGAGATATTCCCTCATGCTTTCGGTAGGCTGGTACTTCTCTTTTGAACTGATGGACTTCAGCGGATTCGCTGACAGTATGCCGTCACGCACGGCTTTGTTCAGCGCACCGTTCAGAACTGCCTGATGATGATGCGCCGCACCGTTGCTGATGACACTGCCATCCTTGCGCACCGCATTCCTCGCATAGCGCAGAAAGTCAATGAAGCCACGACAAAAATCCACATCCACGTTTGCCAAGACAATATCCGGACAGTTCGCTTCTTTTAGATACGTTTCGATTTTCAGCCGCAGGTCACGCCTGCCTTTGAGAGTAGATGTAGAGAAACCGAATTTCTCCTGCTCATACTCCTTAAGGAAATCCACAAGCGTTATACACGACCGTTTTACCTTGTTCCACTGGCGCACACCGTGGTTCTGCAATGCCAGGATGCGCTCGGCTTTGATTTTCTCGGCAACCTGTCTTGCATGGTTGTTCTGCTGGCGGTCTATCGGTGTCGATTCGGGAACAAGGTACAATCCGAGAGATTCCACCTTGCGTACCCCCTTTACATAGACATCGAGGTACAGGCTCATGTTTCCGTTAGCCAACTTTCGCTGACGAATGCGGACGGGTTCTTTCACCTTTTGTACTTTCTTCGGTCGTGCCATGATGTTTTCCTTTCCTTATATTTTTCTTTTCACAGGCAGATTTATCCCTGTTTTCACGCTGCAAAATTACCAAAATTTTCCGTGCTGTGCAACAAATATGCAACAAAACATCGTTAAAACTGTTGTTTGATATGCTTTCTTGGATAAAATCGGAAAAGCATATAAACAGCTAATATACAATACATATCACCACTTTTATTTCTTTTTATGCGATTATTCTTTCCTTGTGATAAGCCTATACTTCGTGGGCTTCTATGTATTGCTCCTTTTCGACATCGTGCTGTGCATCCAGGTGGAAAACCTGACCGCAATCACGGCCAGCGAGCAGACAATGGCGGCCTACCTGCAGAACAGTTTCTTCTCCGCCGGTTATCTGATGGCGGCAAGCATTGTAGCCTTGAAATGTCTGAACCTTGTACCTGACCTTGCGGCGTGGATGATACCGGAGGGCGACACGGCCTTCAGTACGAGAAATTTTGGAGAAGGCGTGGCACAGCAGGCCAAGATGACAGCGACAGGCGGTATCGGGGCAATCATGAGATAAGATAAAAAACATATAAACAACAATCCTTAAAAATAAAAAAGTATGAACGTACAAGAACAAATCAAAGAATGGTATCAAGACAGACGGTTCGTGAACTATGTGAATATGCGCGTACAAGAAGAAATCCGTCATGTATCGGAACAACGTCCCGACCAGAAGTACAAGGAACTGGACGATGCCTTTGACCTGGATGATCGGTATTTCGTCCCACTGACGACTTATCTGACCTATCGCCTGCAACTCGCCAAGTTGCAGAAAAACAGATCGAAACGCAGGCGTGGCATCTGGTGGGTGTTTGTGCAGATAGTCATACTGAGACTTTATACGGAAATCACCACCAAGGAGTTTGAGAAACTCCAAAAGGAGTCATACGGAGCAATCATACCGATGCTGCACAATGAATATGTAATGAAGTTGAATAGAATAAGACAATAAACCGATATGATTATCAAGCATCTGGAAAACAAGATACGGCTGGTGGGCATTATCTGCACGGCTTTTCTCGTGGGATGTGTCATCATCAGCGTATCGAGCATCTGGACAGCCAGGACAATGGTGTCGGATGCACAGAAAAAGGTGTACGTGCTGGACGGCAACGTGCCCATTCTTGTCAACCGCACCACAATGGAGGAAACGCTCGATGTGGAAGCCAAAAGCCATGTGGAGATGTTCCACCATTATCTTTATATTAGTTTTTCATTGGAATAAATGAGAACTAAAAAGAACTTATTATAGCTATATATCAACACTTTATGCAATTTATCCAGCAAGATAATGAGTTCTCATTTTCGCTAAATCGGGTTAATTTTGTTACTTTATTTGCGACTATTTTGTTACTTTGAAAAATATTTTGTAGTTTTGTATCTGTAAAATGACCGTATAGTAACAAAATAGAGTTTTATGATTGAAAGGAAATCACATATCACACTTAAATACAAGGAGATAGATAACGAAAAGAAGTCTGCCTACCTTGACTATTACAAGGACGGCAAGCGCATCCGCGAAGCCCTCCACCTCTATTTGTTACCCGAAACGTCCAAGAGGAATATCGCAGCGAACAAGCGGACGATGAAAGAGGCCGAAGCTGCCCGTGCCGCTAAGGAAAATGAGTTGCTGGCCGTGCGCTTCGGTATAGAAACCAAAGAGCCGTCAGCCATGCGTATTGGAGAGGCTATTGACGAGTACGAGAAAATCACGCTCGATAAGGGCGATGCTTCTACTGCATGTAATATAAGAAGTATGAAAAAGGCTGTAGATGCTTATCGTGGATTAGATACGAAAGTAGTTGACATTGACGAAAGTTATTGTGACGGCTTGGTTGACTTCTTGCATAAGGACTACACCGCACAATTCGGGAAAATCAGCATGACCACCGCAAGGGCTTTCATCTACCTTTTCAGCAGTACGCTCAACAAGGCTGTAACGGATGGCGTGATAGGCGTAAACCCTCTCCGTTTCGTGAATATTCACGGTCGTATCACAAGGGAACGTCCGCTGAAAAAGTTTCTGGCCGTTGATGAAATACGCTCTTTGATGAATACCCCATGCCCTGTAATGTCAAGGCCGCAAGTCAAACAAGCGTTTATGTTGAGTATCTTCACATACTTGTCTTTTGCCGATGTCCTCTCCCTCAAATGGAAAGACATAAAAACGGACAATGGAAAAACGACCATCGAAGTACATTCAAGAAAGTCATCCATACCGCTTACTTCCGTGTCAATGCGCTGGCTACCCGAAACTACAAACCATCGCGGACTTGTATTCAAAGGTTTGCCGAAAGATACTGAAATCAGAAACATACTGTTGCAATGGGGAAAGAACGCCGGAATAGGACAGCCGTTGAGTTTCAGGCTTGCGCAAAACACCTTTATATATCTGTTGCTCATCACTGGCACCGACATCGGAACTGTCAGTTGTATGCTCGGCTTCACGCCCAAGACGATGAAAGGATATATGAAAATGGTTGCCGCAAGATAAGGAAGAAACAGTTAAAATCGAATAATCAACAAAAATATAACACCATGCCCAGACCGAAGAAAGTTATCAAGGCGAAAGAGCCTGTCCGCATCCGCTTCAAGGAATTGCAGAACGGGAACAAGTCCATCTATCTGGATATTTACCGCAACGGAAAGCGGACGTATGAGTTCCTTAAACTTTATATCGTGCCAGAGATTGACCCGGCAAGCCGCGCCATGAACCAACACAACATGGCTTTGGCGAACAAGATTAAGGCAGACCGTATCATTGAACTTACCAACAGTGAAAATGGAGTTTCAAACGCCACATTGCGTGGTCGTATCAAACTGTCGGAATTGCTCGACCTCTACGCAAGATGGCTGGAGGACAACGGCAAAAAGTCATCCCTCCGTGGTGTCAATTCCATAAGGAAAGCGACATTCCAATTCCGTGGCGATGTTCCCATCAAGATGCTTGACAAGGACTATTGCATGGCCTTTATGAATTTCCTGCGGAACGATTACAAGGCACGGACGAACCGCCCCATTTCCATGACCACCGCCACCGGGTATGTCACGGTGCTTAGTGCGATGTTGAATTGGGCAGTGCGGAATGACTATCTTTCTGAAAATCCGTTCACGCATATTGCAGCAGCAGACCGCATCCGCCGCCCCGAAAGCAAGCGCGAGTTCCTGCAGATTGACGAACTGAAAAAGCTGATTGCAACGGAATGTCCTACCCGTCCTGCCGTGAAGCAGGCTTTTCTGTTCTCCTGTTATTGCGCCTTGCGCATCAGCGATGTAGTAGGGCTGACATGGGGCGACATCCATAAGGACGGCGACCAGTGGAGGGTGTTCACCGTAATGGAAAAGACCAACGACCCTATTTATCTTCCGTTATCCAAACAGGCGATGAAATGGTTGCCGGAGCGTGGCGATGCAAAGGACAAGGACAAGGTTTTCGACCTCCCGTCTGAAAGCCGCATCTGCATCATCCTTGACAAATGGGCGAAGGCGGCTGGCATAAACAAGCACGTAACCTACCATGTAAGCAGACACACCTTTGCAACCATGATGCTGACTTTGGATGTTGACATTTATACCACGAGCAAGCTGCTCGGCCATAAAAATATTTCCACCACGCAGATTTACGCGAAGATTATCGACCAAAAGAAAGACGAGGCGGTCAACCGCGTCAATGACATTTTCAAAGACTAACCCTATTGTATGCGATGAAACGATTGTCCGAAAATTTTCTTACGATGCTGTTGCCGCTTACAGTGGTAGCCGCAACCGCGTTCGGTTTGGTAGCCGCCGTTGCTTTCCGTATGGAAGTAACCACGGCTGCATTTGTCTTTACCGCCTTGTCAATAGTGGGTTGGATTGGGCTGGTTATAGAATTTTTCCTTTTGTACGACATTATCATAGACAAGTGGCTTTCCAAAGACCGCTCCGTTTTGACCGCCTCTTGGTTTGTGATTTCACTGTTGATTGCCTTCGTCCTCACGCCTGACAAGCACATGGACTGGAGTACGTTCATCGTCATGGCATCACTCTTTGCCGTGCTTTTCCTGCTGCCCTGCATCATAGATATGGCTTACGGGGAACGGATAAAATCGTGGTTGCGCCAACGGTGGAACAGGCTTGTTCCAGACAAGCGACAGGCTGTTGACAAACAAGTGGAGAAGCAAATCGAAGCTGTGATTTCAACACCTACACTGCCAGTTTCAATGAAGCAGGAAGATGAAATCCTGCACTACGACCATCTTATTTCACAAGTTCAGCCGGAACAGATTAAGAAATTGCCCGAAGCGTTGCAAACCAATGATGCGCTGTTCTTGCTCGTGCTGTTCCGGGAGGACGGTTACTTGGATGTTGACTTCCAACCGCTGATGAAAAAGGAGGATGACGAAATCAATCAGACGCTCTATGCCTACATAGCCAATGCCTTGTGTGCCGCCCTCAAAATCAGAAAAGGCAAATGGGTAATCTTTGAAAAGTTCTGGCCGCTCAACAACGGCGCCCAGTTAGCGAGCAACCTCAAAGCCGCCTCCAAAGACAACCCGTCCGAACACCAAAGGCATATCGCCAAGTTGTTGCGTAAGGCCACGCGGCTGCGTCCGAGACTTGACACATACGACCTTGAAGAGTTCAAGAAACTCTGACCGCATACTTTCATAACCCACTTTTCTTGTTCCCGTCATTGCAAGCCGATGGCGGTTTTTTTATGCCCGTCCGTGAACGCCCGTGTTTCTTTACGCACCGATGGCTTGCCTTGTATGGATGATTTAGGATTATGGAGTGTTTAGAGTTCCTTTATACATCGTTTTGGCCTCATTTATACTCGCATTTATAATCTACAAAATGCTGTCATAGTGTCATTTACATTGATTGCTATTGAAATCTGCCGCCATACCTTTGCATTGTCACCACGACAAGGGTGCAGTCGATTATCCATTAAAAATATACGAATATGACAGAGCAACGAAAACTTTTAAGCACCAAGGAAGCGGCCGAGTATTGCGGCTTCAAGCTGTCCTACTTCCGCAAGCTGATGATGCGCCGGGTTATCCCGATGTACAAGCCATGCGGTAAGCTATGTTTCTTCAAGAAAGAGGATTTGGACGCTTTCCTTACAGGTGTTCGCATCTCATCCCAAGAGGAAATTGCGGAGGAAGCCGACCGCTATCTTACAGGCAGGAAGTAAACAACCATTTTATTCACATCAAAATCAAATGTAATTATGGAACAGATTAAGAACATGGAACAGTCCGGAGCAGCTTCGGGCATTCCTACCGAAAAGAAGAATGAGAGTAGAAAACGTGAGGCAAGCGGAAAGGACGTGCAGGCCATCCGCTCGTTTCTGGAAAGCCTGAGTGTTTACGAGGCGGACGCATTGCGCGTGGGCATAGCCATTGCCGACGGCAAGACCACCGCAGCGAACATTTCAGCGGACGACCGTCTTGCGCTCAACCGCTATCTCAACAGCGGAAAGGACAACGAGCGTATGACTGCGGACAATGCGCAGGAACATCGCTTGAACCGTGCATTTCAGTTATTGGAGCGTATAACCGAGTTTTGCGACAAGCGGCAGTTGGTCACGGTAAACAGGTCTTTGTTATCCATCGCCGTGGATTCGGCGGACATCAGCCGTGCCGTTTCCTCCCTTGACAAGCGTCCTGCACCGGGGCAACCGTTCCCCAACAACACAGGCACCAATGGCGCAGGAAAGTGACCCGTATGCAGTTGGGAAATGCAAATGGCCGATGTGAAATCCAATAGGGATATGGTTGCAACCCGTTCCTTTTCTTCCCTTATTTCGGATAGGGACACGTTTATGAATGGTTGCAGCTTATTGATTGGACGGTTTTCCACTTAAGCATTACGCAAAAGGATGAAGCCGTGCAGGGTACAACGAAAGGCCTACGGACAATTCCGTACAAACACTTGTACGGCTTCATTCCACTCTAATCACAGAAGTATCACATTTATATCACACTTATAACAACAAAATTTTATGGACAAGGAAAAATACAGTTTCTTGCGCCCGACAGGGATTGAAACATTTGCGTTCATATTCTCCGTAGGTGCTCTACAATGGTTGCACGGAACAACGACCGACGATGACGGCAGGGAAATCAGCAACTTCACATTGTTTGCCGACCTATTGGCAAGGATGGCTCTTGCGGACGGTACAGCCAAAGGATTCCATAGACCATTAACGCTTTCAGTCGGTCAGGCGCAGTATTCCGAAGAACAGCTTTCAACACAATGGAGCATGGGCAGGAAGCGCATCCGCCGCCTGTTGGAAGAACTGGAAAGGCTGGAACTCATAGACACCTGCCGTTCAAAGGTTGCATCCGTGATGACCTTTCCATGCCTCCTGCAATGGATGGCAAAGGATGGCAGCGTAGTTTCCAACCCGTTCATCCACAAGCAAAGGGAAAGGATAGAACCGCTCTGAATGGCTGCAAACGGGCTTACAGGCTGATTTCCCGTTGTTCCCCAATCTGCAAGACATCCGGCACACACCGGTCTTTCCAGTGGCAAACGTAAGAGAGGAATGGCGTGGAGCGTCAGCGTTGAGTTGCGAGATATGCCGAGGTATTACCGCCTTCGGACAGCAATACCCCGGCACTCTCGCAACACCCTTTCAGGCTGTTGTCCTTGCCGCTCGCAGGCTCGCACCATCCCTTTTATAGATACCGTTTCACGACTATTTTAGCGACATTAGTTATGACACATGATAAAGATACCTCCCAACGAAAAGCTAAGCAAGAGAAGCCAGTTATAAGGCGTGACAAGGTGGTGGTCACCAAGGTCACGGAACAGGAACTTGCCCAAATCAAGAGTTCCGCCAATCAATGCGGCATGACACGCAGCGACTTCATCCGTGCGAGGGCACTCGGCTATAAGCCACGGCAGCGGTTCTCAGATGCGGAACTGGACGGATTGCTCCAGCTTGCGGCTTGCCGAACGGACATGGTGAACTTCGCCAACGCCCTGCACGGATTGACCGACAACGAGAAGATAAGACTTTTCCGGCACCAGCCGACCATGCTTGACTGGTACGAGAAAGTGGCGTATGTCACAGACCGTGTCACCGACTTCTTGCAGTCCGCACAGACTGCCAACAGCTATCCGACAGGGACAACAAACGAAGAAGCAAAGGAGGGCGGCGTATGATAGCCAAGGCAAAGGCCGTAGCCCACGGCATAAGGGCGATGCTGTATGTGTCGGGAGAATCGAGGAACAAGAAACATCCCGAAAGGATTACCCGTATCTGTGACAACTTCATGCCGCAAGGAATGGACGCATCTGGAATCTGGACGGAAATGAAGTTTGCCACGATGAACCATCCGAACATCAGGAACAATGCTATCCGAATAGAGATAAGCCCGGCGATGGAGCATACCGAAAACTTCACGTTGGACGATTGGCAAGAACTGTGGAAAGACTTCGCCGCCGCTTTCGACATGCAGGAAATCCGCGATAAGGACGGCAAGGTGGTTTCCGCACAGACGAACATATCAGGCAGCAAGTCCTCCATATGGCTGCATGAGGAATCCAAGAGCGGCATACCGCACCTCCATGCCATCGTCAGCCGGGTGGACGAGAAAGGGAATATCAACAACGACCACGCCATACACTTACGCGCACAACGGGCAGCGGAAATGATTGCCCGGCAAAGGGGATGGACTACGGCACAGCACATACACGAGAACAATATCCCGAAAGTCAGTACCGACTGCATGGAAGCCTTGCGAGAACTGGACGAATGGTCATGGAATGGCTACCAAGAAAAGCTTGCCGCCAAAGGCTACGACTTGTATCTGCGCAAGGACAAGAAAGATGTCATTCGTGGATATGTCCTTCTCAAAGGCAAAACGAAATTCAAGGCATCGGAACTTGGAAAGGGGCGCAACCTGACCGCATCCCATATCAAACAGACATGGGAGAAACTGCATCAGGATAAGGCGCAACAAGTCCGCACTACAGCCAAACAGCCTGTTGTACCGACACCGAAGCCATCCGTTTCCACTGCTACGAAACAAAAGCCACAGCCTGTTATACGGCAGAGCAATCCAGTTTTCGAGGACTACACATCCTACAAGCCGAACTGTCAGCCCACGGAGTTTGAGCATGACGGAAAGACCTACAAGCGTTATCTCCCGGACAAGGTACTTGACTTCTTTAATGACGAGTTCGACCATCGGGAACTGGCAAACTGGCAAGCCTTACAGAATCTTGCGATGGCTTACTTCACCCTTATAACTTCACCCTATGAGGTGACATCCGGCGGAGGTGGCGGCGGTTCGCAGTCAGACTTGAAATGGGGACGCGACCCGAAAGAGGACGAGATTGAGTTTGCCCAAAGATGTGCGTTGGCCGCTTCAAACAGAATCGGCAGACATCCAAAAGGTGGAATGAAACGTAAATGACAAACCTAAAAAACAGCAATGCAATGAAACAACCCGATACGGCAGCTCTCCGTGAGAGGCTTGCCAATTATACACCCGAAAATGAATTGGAACAAGACAAGCAGGAACTTGACGGACTGCTTCAGGAAGTCAATTACCAACTAATCGAGTTTCGCAATCTGCTGAAAGAAATCAATGCGCTCAAAGAAGAATTGCACGACATACACGGCAGCTTGAAGCACACAGTCCAAAGGGAACGGACGGCTTTCAATGCCTTGCTTGCGGCAAAAGACAGCGCGGACAACATCGTGGATGGCATCAACCATGCCATTCTCAAAGCGGAACAGCACACCGTTATTCATGCTACGATCGGCACCGAAGAACTGGCGAAAGTGCATCAATGTACCGCCGACCATATCAAAGCCGAAAAGGAATTATTGGAGGAACATAGTAAAAAATTAGCCAAACACCTACAAAGCAATGAAGGCATTTGGCTTTCCAGCCGTTGGCTCATATTTGTGGTGATAGTTTTGGCTGTCAGTTATCTCGCTGTAATCTTATGGGCAATAGACAAAGAATATTGCAACCTGTAAGCTCAAATTAACAATACGAACTTTCACACAAATTTAAGGTATAGAATTTATGATGCTCAAGATTTATTTTTATGGTATATTCGCAATGATTTTCCTTTATCCTCTTCTTTAAAAGAAGAAATATAGCCAACGTCTTTTAATGCATTTAATAAGTTCACATTGTATTCTGCAAAACCAATTTTGGGCTTTTTACTATTATCGTTTATGGCTTCGTAATCACCACCTAATGCAGATAGGTAGTCTTTAATGATATTTGGGTCTGCATTAGGTGCTTGTATTTTATATGTAGTCACTTTTACACAATTCCTTTCGTTTCTTCCGTGTTTGATTAAGGCAAGCACAAATTCATCATCTAAATCGTAATCATTAGATTTTACGATTATCGAAAGGACAACATCTGAAATTGTCGAAGTATGAGTCATCACTTCCTTATTAATCATATTAACAAAAAGACGCTTTTCGTTATCAGAGAAGTAGGTTGAGCTAAATATGGACATTGCTGTATCGCAGTCTATTTCATATTCCCAATCAAGATGCTCCACGAATTGACGATGATAATGCAACAAATAAGTTGCAAGAGAGCCTGTCCCATTTATTCCTGCCAACATTTCTTGGTTAAATGGAATATTATTGTGTTTTATAAGAATGTTAAGCCGTTCTGATGTCAATGATACAATGCTATTAGCTGATTCTAATCTATAATTGAACAAGGGAAGAAGTTCCTGATACATCTTAACATCCAAAACTTCACTACAAAACAAAGCATGGAAAAAATCAAAAGAAAAATCGGTTTCTTCAACAAATTTTTGTGATGCCAAACTTTCTTTGAAATGCTTGATGTATTCAACTAATTCTTGTGCTAATGATTTTTTGTAGGCGTAATATTTTAATACATTACTCCAAGTGGGTTCAATTATAAATACTCGTACAGCAACATCGTACATCTCTGTATTACTTATTTCTTCAAATGACCCAATTTGATTCTTTTGATTTTCAAGATAAGCAATCTTCCTTTCTACTTCAACATTCGAATTGTTAAGGATATATATAATACAATCAGAATTTTCATCCTTATCAGTATCTTTGAGGCATACAAAAACTTCACTGAATTTGTTATTTACATAGTTTTTATAACTCTCATTATTTGTATTCCAAATGCGAGTTAGATTTAAATTCTCAGCAGTTATAGATATGTGTCCTCCACACAAATATCGTGTAATAAGCAATAGATTATCTAATGAAATTTCATATTTACTATTATCAATAACACAATCCAAAAGATTTGTGCTCTTGTCATTTATGTTGATAAAGCTACATTCCATAATAAGTTCATAGCATCTTTCCACACCGATTTCTTCTTCATGATCAGGTAGAAAAGAATAGTTATTATTTAGCCATTCGCATTCCGTATTATTAAGCTCGCCACAATATTTGAAGAACGTAGCTATTAAAATAGCCCTTTCAATCTCATCTGCGTGTGTCCGTATTTGTTCCCAAACATTCGTTCTATTCCATTCAATAAAATGCTTGAATACAAATTCAGCTTGGTGTCCATATTGTGCATATTGAGCTAAGAAAGACAAAGGTGAGTGCTTACGTTCTATTCGCAATATTAAACGATTGTATTTTTCTCTATATTCTGGATGAGTTACAAGATAATCAAGTAATTCATTGTTCAAGATATAATCACTATCAAAAAGGTAATCGTTTAATTCTTTAACAAAGTTCTCAATTTTGTCTATGTGTATATCATATGGTTTATATATATGCTGCTTCATTGCTAACAAAAGTTCTCTGTCTGCCAAAGAAATCATTCCCTCATAAAAGTATGATATATAGTCATAGTAATCTTCCCCAATATATCCTTGACGAATAAAAATATCTTGCAATGGGGATAAACCAATTCCTTTATATAAATCAGACTTTTCAAGGCTATATTCATTTATCAAATCTTTAAGTGGCTTTGATTTTACTGCAATTATCATACGATTGATTTCGCCTCGTCTTGCTCTACATGAAGGCGTTTCGGCTCTTAATGATTTTATTCTATATGAATAATTTACAGCCTTTTCTATTTCTGACAAATTTATTTTCTTGTTACTTCTTCCATTACTGTTATAATAATCTGTAAAATAATAGCTAACAACATCTGTTGAACGAATTTTATTAAATAGTTCCTCATTGTCAGCTATTTGTTTTATTGTATATTTAGAATTTTCTATTTGTAAGTAAGTGTAACTTTCTGGTAATTTGGAAATTAACTCTACGAGAAAAAGCAAACGCAATTCCTTTTCTTTTATGTATAATGTGGCTTTATATTCTTTTTCTATATTATCCAAAGTTTCCTTCTCTTTATCTAAATCTTCAAGAATATGTTTTACAAAATCACCTTTCCTGCTAATACAAGTATAAACTTTTCCCTTTCTTCTATGTAGATTGGCAAAATCACTGGGACAATAATTTTTATAAACGATCATAGCTAACAACTTTGTATAGTTAAGTTGTTGGCCCTTTTGTGCGCACAGTCTATCCCTATATTGTTTATATTCATTAACAATATTAGTCAATATGCGCATATCTTGAATAAAGAACCCCATTTCTGATAAGTCTTCATCTGCTATTTCCTTTTCATCAAAATCAAGGCGTTTTAATGCTTCTTTTAATTTACTCTTTGAATTAGATGGATTGATAACAGGTATTACAGTCGTAATATAATCAAAGAACTTAGTCCGTTCTTCATCCGAAAACATATCATCTTTTATTGCGTACACAAATGTTATGTGTCTTCCTACAATTTTGGACTCATTCAGAATTTGGTTAAGCTCACGTAGTTTCAGAAAAATCTTATGAGTATTAAATCGGTCTAAATCTTCGATAATTACAACATTGTATGCAGTCACTTGAAAGAAATACAATATCTCATCAAGGTATTTGTTGAAAATAGATGTAGATATAGATTTGTCATTATCGATTTGGATTTCCCCATTCTTTAAATTGAGTTTATTCAATTTGGAGTTTCCATAAGATTTTATAATGTATCGAATTGTTTTGAAAGAAGCAAACAAGAGAAATATTACACTTAGTAAATCGAAACACACATTCCATTTTCCAAAATTGAAAAGCTCGTATAATGTTTCAACTCTGGCAAAGTACAGTTTACAAGGGACTACACAGGGTAACGGTCTGACGGGAGGATTACCGCCCGTCAGATTTTCCATGTAATGTTCAAGCTGTCGCTTGTGGCGGCAACGGTGGTAATCATCAAATCCACCACCCGCCGCTTGTCGTCAAAGGATACATCGTCCCATGTGTCGAGGTAGCCGGAAATCTGGTTGACCTGTCCCGGGCTGATGGTTTCCACCGTCAGCTCGGCTATCTGCTTCACAAGTTCCTGCTTGCGCCCGTCCAGTTCCGCTATCTTCACATTCACATAGGAGAGCAGGACATTGTTCGCGCCCGTCAGACTGTCCACCAGCTTTTCAATCTCGCTGTCCACATGGAGAAGCTCTACTTGCAGGGCGGCGATTTTGGGATTGGCCTTTGCCGCTTTCTTCCTGCCCGTCAGCGTCTTGTGCTTTTCCAGCTTCTTCACCATCTGCTGGTAAACCACCGCTTCCAGTTCGGAAGTGATGATTTTCCCACAGCCCGGACAGCTTTTATTGTCCAGCCGTTTCGTACAGCGGAGATATTGCCTGCCGGACGGATTGAAGATACTCATAAGCGCATATCCGCAGTTCCCGCACTTGATTTTCCCCGCCAGCCATGTGTGGGTGGCTTTTCGGGCGGACTGGATTTTCATGTTGTTCATCAGCTTCTTGCGGCAAGCCAGCCATATATCCGCCGGAACAATGCCCTCATGGGGAGCCAGCACCAGCATTTGGTCTTTCAAGTCGTTTTTCTTGCTGGGCTTCACATCCCGCCCCTGATACAGATAACAGCCGTTTGTCCCCGTAAAGTCGGCGGCGTCATTGACGATAACCGTACCCTGGCTTTTGAAAAATTCGTACACATCCAAGTCCGCCTGCACATAGACGGGATTGCGTAACATCTGCGCCAGTGTGGGGCGTATCAGTTCCTTGCCGTAGAACAAAATCCCCTGTTCGGCAAAGTACCGGGTAATGTCCCCGTAAGAGGTTGTGGGCTGGGCGTACATCTCAAATATCAGCCGGATATTGGCCGCTTCGTCCGGGTTTACCACCAGCTTCTTTGTGTTGATACCGTCCATTTTGATAGGCTCGGTGTGGAAGCCGTAAGGGGCTTTCCCGCCCATCTTGAAGCCCCGCTGACTGCGGGAGTAGTAAGCGTCTGTCACCCGCTTCTGTATCGTTTCCCGTTCAAGCTGGGCGAACACGATACAGATATTCAGCATAGCCCGCCCCATCGGGGTGGAGGTATCAAACTTCTCCGTAGAGGACACAAACTCCACATCGTACTGCTGGAACAGTTCCATCATGTTGGCAAAGTCCAGAATGGAACGGCTGATACGGTCAAGTTTGTAAACAATGACCTTTGCAATCAAGCCCCGCTTAATATCCCGCACCAGTTCCTGAAACTTCGGGCGGTCTGTGTTCTTGCCGCTGTACCCTTTGTCTGTGTATTCCTTACAGTTCCCGCCTTTCAATTCGTATTTGCAAAACTCAATCTGGCTTTCAATGGAAATGCTGTCCTTTTTGTCTACCGATTGCCTTGCATAGATCGCGTCTATCCTGTTATTCATTTTGTCGCTCCTTTTCTTAAAAAGAAACGGAGCTGCTGACAGTTCTATTATACCGCCAGCAGCCCCGCAAATCAACGATGGCTTCGGGATTTATGCCCCGGCTTCCTCTTTCTGCCGCTTATCGGCATATTTGCGGAACACCTCATAAAGCTGCTGCTCCAGTTCCCGGCGTTTGGTCGCTTCCTGCTCCGGCGTGAACACCGGGGAGAGGTTTTCCAGCGTGATTTCCTTTCCCTGAAAAGTCACGACTTCTGTTTCCTTTTTGTATCTGATATTGTTACTTATAAAATCACCTTTCCTTTCCATACTGCCGCTGCTGCCGTTTCAGTTCCGCCAGTATATCCGGCGGGATACGGTCAACCAGCCTTTGCATATCGTGCAGTTCGCTTTCCAGCTTTGCCCGCTCCATGCGGTCTTTGATTTTGCCGCTCTCGCTGGCTCTGGCTCGTGCTTCCAGCTTCTCATTTTCTGCCAGCAGGTCATTGATTGTGACCTTGTACTTTTTCAACTGCCCGGAGAAATTCTCCATCTGCGGGAACCACTTTTTCAGCATGGAGAGGGCTTCCTCTTTTTTCTTTCCGGCGTTCAGCGGGTTAATGCCGTCCAGTGTGGCTTCAATGGCTCTTGCCTGCCGGGAGAGGGAAACCGCCTGTTTGAAAAGCCGGGTGGGGATATGCTTCCGGCCTGTCTTGCTGGCGCTCTCCCCACGCTCCAAGTCGGGATATTTCTCCACCATATAGGCGTGAAAATCGTCCTGCCACTTCGTCAGGTTTGCCCGGTTGCCGATAATCTCCTTAGCGCACAGGCGGTTGTCCTTTGTCAGCGGAACAAAGGTCAAATGCAGGTGGGGCGTTTTCTCGTCCATGTGTACCACCGCCGACACGATATTTTCCCGCCCTACCCGGTGGGTGAGGAAATCCGCCGCCCTCTGGAAAAACGCCTGTATCTCCTTTGGGGATTTCCCCTTGAAAAACTCCGGGCTGGCAGTTACCAGTGTATCGACAAACCGTGTGCTGTCTTTCCTCGTCCGGCATCCGGCCTGCTCGATACGGCTCTGAATGAAGTGGTAATATCGTCCCTCCGGCTTGACGATATGGAAGTTGTATTTACTCCGGCTTGTGTCAATGTCGGGGTTGCTGGCGTATTGTTCTTTCTGTCTTTCGTGATGGGCTTCCAGCGGCCTTGCCGGGTTGCCCTTGTGCTTCTCAAACCGCAAAATTGCGTGTTGTGCCATTCTGCTCCTTTCCCCATTCCTTTCCTATCCGGGGTTTTCCACAGGGAAAATCCCGCCGGAATTATCTCTGATACGATAGGAATGGAATGGATATAAATCAATCATTTTAATCTTTGTATTTCTATATACCGTCTGGTTTTCGTACTTCTCAAGATTGATTTCCGTACTTCAAGGGTACGGTTTTCAGTCCTCCGGCGTACCAGAACGGGATTTCTTGAAGTCGGTGTTTGGAACCGCTTCATAGGATTTTGGGAAAATGCGGTTGGGTTTTCCACAGCCCTGCTTCTGGATTTCCACCAGTCCGGCGTATTGCAGTTCCCGCAGGGTGTTCACCGCTTTCTGCCGCCCACAATGGAGCAGTGTGACCACTTCACAGATAGGGAAATACAGGAAAATCCGTCCGCAGTCATCCGCCCACCCATTCTTGCGGGATAACTCTGTCCGGCGCAGGATAAAGGCGTACAGAACCTTTGCCTCGTTAGACAGGGGCTTGAATGTGGGGGCTTCAAAGAGGAAATTCGGGAGCCGGGTGAAGCTGAACGCCTTTTCCGGCTGATGGATATAGATGGTGTTTGTCATAGTGCGTTTTGTGGACGGTTAGAAGCCCATTTTTCAGGGCGGACGATACTTTATACCACCTGCCCCGGTTTGGGGCTTGCGGAGCCTGATAAATCAAGGCTTTTTTCGCTCCTAACTGTCCACAGCAGACCTCCTTTTCCGTTCACTTTCTGTTTTCTGCCGCCTGTGAACTCTGGCGGCACAGCCGGGGCAGTATTTTGCCCGGTTGGATTTGGGGACGAACACGCCGCCGCAGACCGCACAGCATTTCAAGTCCTTATCCCGGAAAATCTCCGCTTCCAGCGTTCCGTCCAGCGGCAAGACCGCCCAGCGGAACCACTTACAGCAGACCGAGAAAGAAACCGTCTGCGGGCAGGTGCAGGTGTCCCCATCGTCAAGGACAATGCAGTTGCCGTCCTCACAACAACAGCACTCCCGGCGTATCAGGCTGGCCGCCTGTTTCCTCTGCGCCGGTGTCATGCGGTAAAGGGAACCGTCCGGCCTGCGCTCCAGTGGCGGCAAGTCTTTATAGAGGTTATTTCTCATGCGTTCCCTCCATTTTGCTTTCCGTTGCCGTTCTCCCCGAAAAGGTTTCCTGCCCCATTCCTGCGGCGTATTCCAGCGTTGGCACGCTCCCCGCAACTTCGGGACAAAATGTCCCGAAGTCCGGCTCCTTGCGGTGCTTCCCCAGCCGGGGTATTCCTTTTCGGACGGTCATTCTGTTTTCAAGGTGCTGTCCATCGATGAACTACCCTAAGTCTACACCTAAATGACCGCCCGTCCCGTATATCCGAAAGGTAGGAAATTGGCCTAAAAAACAGGCTATTTCCACGCTTTCGGAATTGTGGTATAATAAAAATGATATTTGCAGACAAGGGGGAGCGCATGGAACTATCCATACAAGAACGATTGAAAGACCTGCGTGTGGAACGCGGTCTGACGCTGGAACAGCTTGCGGAGAAAACCCACCTCTCCAAGTCCGCTTTAGGGAGTTATGAGGGGGACAACTTCAAGGACATCAGCCATTACGCCCTTATTGAGTTGGCAAAGTTTTACGAAGTGACTGTTGATTATCTGCTGGGCCGTTCTCAAACAAGAAATCACCCAAACGCCGATCTTGCAGACCTGCATTTGAGTGATGATATGATTGAACTATTGAAAAGCGGGCTGGTGGACAATTCCCTTTTGTGTGAACTGGCGACCCACCCGGATTTTCCCCGGCTCATGGCCGACCTTGAAATCTATGTGAACGGCGTGGCGGGAAAACAGGTACAGAGTGCAAACGCCATTGTGGACGCCGTGAGTGCAACGATTATGAAACAACACAATCCCGGCTTGACTGACCCGCAGCTGCGACAGCTTATCGCCGCCCACATTGACGACGACAGCTTTTGCCGCTATGTGATACAGCAGGACATAAACAAGATAGCCTTCGACCTGTGGGAAGCCCACAAGGACGATTTTTTCAGTGTCCCGGAGGACAATCCACTGGAAGATTTTTTGCAGACCGCAGAGGAAACCACCAGAGAGGACAGCGACCCGGAGCAGGCGGCTATGGCATTTATCTGTAAGCGGCTCAAGCTGAACTATGGGAAACTGTCAGAGGAAGAAAAGAAGTGGTTGAAAAAGATTGCACAGAAATCGGATTTACTGAAAAATCCAAAGCCGCAGCGAGGGAGAAAGTAAGAGAACGGAAAAATTTGATTTAGTGAGGTGTAAGGAGTGGAAATTAGATTTATTGATGAAAAACACGCCGCAGATATAAATATTCCCAACGAACCTTTTCCCATTAGGGGACGAATGGTTATTACCTACAACGGAGACAGATGGGAACATACAGAAAAACTATTGCCTTCTGAACAGATTGAAGAAATGACATTCCCAGATGAAGATGGAAGAAGTTTTAATTGATGATAATATGGTTTTTGATATTGATAATTTAAAAGGATTTCTTAATGATACCAGTTCATTTGGGTTTATAGCTAAAGAAAATAATAAAATTATAGGATTTGCATATTGCTATACACTTTTAAGACCTGATGGAAAAACAATGTTTTATTTACACTCAATAGGAATGTTACCTAACTATCAAGACAAAGGTTATGGTTCAAAATTATTATCTTTTATTAAGGAATATTCTAAAGAGATTGGTTGTTCTGAAATGTTTTTAATAACTGATAAAGGTAATCCTAGAGCTTGCCATGTATATGAAAAATTAGGTGGTAAAAATGATTATAAAGATGAAATAGTATATGTATATGATTATGAAAAAGGTGATAAATAAATGAATATAGTTGAAAATGAAATATGTATAAGAACTTTAATAGATGATGATTTTCCTTTGATGTTAAAATGGTTAACTGATGAAAGAGTATTAGAATTTTATGGTGGTAGAGATAAAAAATATACATTAGAATCATTAAAAAAACATTATACAGAGCCTTGGGAAGATGAAGTTTTTAGAGTAATTATTGAATATAACAATGTTCCTATTGGATATGGACAAATATATAAAATGTATGATGAGTTATATACTGATTATCATTATCCAAAAACTGATGAGATAGTCTATGGTATGGATCAATTTATAGGAGAG